>Ga0268281_1000180_pt1 | contig 50090 bp, 32 predicted proteins | sample saktaG_10_FD_190134 | JGI IMG/M metagenome (GOLD analysis project Ga0268281, IMG submission 190134) | Saline water microbial communities from Sakinaw Lake, British Columbia, Canada - sak_2011_5_24_50m | ecosystem: Environmental > Aquatic > Non-marine Saline and Alkaline > Saline ...
CATCTTCTTATAATAATCTGACTTAACAGAAGGCCACCAGTACCCGATCAGCTCCTTGTAGGCATTCCAGCCGAGGATCTCCTCGAAGGTGACGTTGTACCCCCTGGCCTTGGCCCCATCTGCAATCCCGTTCATCTCGGTCAGATACTCCTCGTCGATATGCGGAGGATACATCCTGACTGCTGCATCGATGAAGAACTCGAAGGGCTCTCCTGTATCGTGATAGGTCAGATACCGCATGGACCGCATGATCTCAGCGATCTCTGGAGCCATGAGGTACCCGTGCTGAAACCCGCGTTCATACGGGGCCCCTTCTGTATGCAGATATGTCCATCCATCCTGTTCAAACCTGTACCCTGCACCGTCCGGAGATCTCGTCTCGTTCTCGTATCCCCTGGCCGGAGACGAGCTCAGAAGACAAGCAATCGAAATAATAAAAATAGCGTTTCCCATAACCCATCGAACATGTGGCCTACCATCTGCGTATGACATGGTAATGATTCACCACTACAGTATAAAGAAGTTGAAGATATACATAGCTTCCCATACCTAGGTGCATGATGATCTGGGTGGATGAGATGGGAGATGGTCATCCAGCAAGGGATTTCATCATCCCTTCCCCCATGATGAGGGCTGATTCAATAGAAAGCTCGATGGAGTTCGAGTCCCTGATGATGACCCCCCCCCTTGTTGAGATCAGGTCAAGGGGAGATCCCCCTTGACGTGGTCCCATGACCTCTAGCTCTGGACGCAGATCGGGCACTCCTGCCCCCGCGCCGAGAGATCCCAGTCTGGCGGCTGCCATCCCTCGGTCTTGTTGCAGCCGCCGGCAAGCGAGCAGCTGAGCCAGTTGAGGTCCATCGGAAGCGCCGAAGAGGACTGTACCCATGATCCGCCGCACCTAGCTGTGACGTAGGCCCTGTTTATCGGCACATCGAGCACCTGGTTGATCCCAAGCCGTAGGTATACCGTCTGCGATTCTCCGACCGCTAGCGAGAGGACGGTCCAGTTCGCCCAGGAGAGGCTCTCGTGCAGATAGGAGGGCTCGGGATCGGATTCCCACAGGAACATCATTGCAGGCACCACATCTTGCAGATATACCGGCCCGAGCGTCCTGTTGCCGTCGTTTAGGATGCTCAGCGTCAGGTTGACCACCGTTGGGTCGTCGTCGGCAAGCTCGGCGCATTGGTAGATCGTGATGTGTGGCTCATCGTGATACGTCACGTTCCCTATGGCATCTGAGCGGTTGGAGTACTCGCCCGCTAGCCTCTGGGCCACATGGAAGCTTCCAATCTGCCGGCTGAGCGACTCGATCAGGGGAGAGCGATGCCCCTTTGCATCCGCTGGCCCGAGGGCGAGGTATGACGAATCCCTGCTCCCATCGAAGTCGGCCTCTACATCCATCTCGGTCCCGTCCTCGTCGACCTTAAGCCGGGAGTCCCTCTCCAGCCGGTCTGCGTACAGGTACGTCTCCTCTACGGCTTCAGAAGTGAGGTGGTTCTTTATGCCGGTCCTCTCGGTCCATTGATCTGCATAGGCCAGAGATCGGCCCCCTGGGAGCGGAAACTCGAATGGATGATATACGGCGGAGAGGCTGCTCTCCTCCCGAATAGACCGGTTGCTCCTCTGAAAGGCCAACATCTCCTCTTTTGCGTAGCTGCCGCTTCCGCTCTCTCGAAGGCTCACCTCGGTTCCCGTCTCTCCGCTTACAGTGACGACGCTTGAGCCTGACTGCGCTCCAGTCTCCCGGCTCGATATGGTGGCGGTGTTAGAGATCGTGTAAGGCTGCTCCTCTGTCGAGAAGCCCTTCCAGGAGTTGACAAAGCCGCTACCTGTTGCGCTCTGTTCGAGGTTGAAGCTGATGTTTGCGGACTCAGGCACCTTCACAATGATGCTGATCTGGCCGCCCTCGCCCGGTCGCAGCGTGCCGATGGTCCACCGGTTGTTGGTGCCGGGGTCAGGCAGAGGGGAGAGGGAGAGGATCTCGATCCCCGCGGGATAGCTCTCTTGGATTACCACATCGTGCAGATCGAGGGTACCCTCGTTTCTGTAGGTGATGGTGTAAACGAACCCATCGCCAGCGGCAACGACCTGGACGGACGCGGTCTTGGTCAGGCCGAGACGAGGCGCAGTGCTGGCGATAGTGGTATAGACGGTGTCGCAGATCCCAGCTCCAACGCAGGCCGTGTTCTCCAATACGTACCCGTCGGGGAGGCTCGAGTCGACCGTGGCCCTTACGAGAATCCGCCTTGACTGGCCGCCTGGGATATCGCCAACCGCTATGTAGCAGTTGCCCGGACCTGTGCAGGGAATCGGCTGCCATGTGGAGCCGTCTGTGGAGTACTCTATCGATTGTAGGCCGGAGGGAAGGATCTCTCTTACGCTGACGCCGGTTGCGGCCGTCCCTCCGTTATTCTTGACCAGTATCTCATAATTAATCTGGGACCCTGCGGCGATCTGCGCCGGCCCGGCCTTGACGATCTCAAGGACGTTTGAGCTCACAAGCGTATCTGCATAGTCCGAGTCGGATGAGTACTGGCTCGTAACATCGACTGTATTGGTCAATATCGTCCCTTCGGGGAGGCTCGTGTCAACCGTGGCCCTGATGAGGACGTTTCTCGTCTCCCCAACCACGATATCGACGAGATCTATCGTGTCGCCGGACGCGTATGGATTCCAGATGCTCCCATCAAAGGAGTACTGGGGATCGATTAATCCGGAAGGGAGGTTATCCACGAGGGTTGCGAGCGACTCGGTCCGAGTGCCGTCGTTTTCGACATCTATGCTGTAAGAGATCTCTTCCCCTGGCGATATCCGGGCCGGAGCATCCTTGTCCACGTATAGCCTGGGAGCGTCCCAGATCTGATTGGAGACGCTGTCGCACCTCACTACTATGACATAGCTTCCGGATGCTCCTGTGATGCAGGCCTCGTTCGTCAGATAGGTGCCATGGGGGGCACTGGAGCTGACCTGTCCCTTGATGTATACGTATTCCCTGCTCGTTGCACCGATACGACCGATGTAGATCGTATCGCCTGAGCTGTAGGCCTGCCAGGAGGTACGATCCCTGCTATACTGGACGTTCTCCAACCAGCTGGGTGGAAGCGTATCCTCTATCTCTACATCATGGGCATCCTCGAGGCCGTCGTTCTTGACTTCGATCGTATACTCCAGAATCTCGCCAGGATTCACCATCCCATAGGGGGAAGACCACTTGTTTACGTATAGGCTTGCTACGCCCGTGATCTTCGTGCTAAGGCCATTCCCACGCCAGTATGAACCAGTTCCAGTCTCGCCGACCTTCACCAAAGCTTGGTTATAAAGGGTCCCATAAGTCGCAGTCACCGTTCCGCGAATGAAGAAGGTCCTGCTCGCGCCTGCCGAGAGGGGGCCAAAGGATATACGCTGCCCGGAGGAATAGCTGCTCCAGGAAGAACCGTCAATGGAGTACTCGACGTTATCAATCCCGTTTGGAATGAAGTCCATCACCTCGACATCGGCTACCGTGAACGATCCTCGATTCTCCGCGGTGATCGTGTATGTGATCTGGTCTCCTGTATTCGCCTGGGATGGGCCGGTCTTATGTATATCCAAAGGCCAGACGGCTCGGATATCTAAATCATCGCAGCTTCCTCCATCGATGCACGCTCGGTTCGTTAGCGGAGTCCCTCCAGAGACGCTCTCGTCGATCTTTGCCTCGACTTCTATGTCCTTGATCGTTCCTGCGGGGATATCTCCTAGGGGTATCGGATCGCCTGAGGTGTATGGCTGAAAGCTCGATCCTCCTATCGAGTACTTGGCATCCACCATGCCGCTCGGGAGGAGATCCCTTATGGTGACTCCTGAAGCCAAACCGGACCCTGTATTCTCCACATTTATGATGAACATAGCAAAAGAGCCTATATCGATCCAGCTTGACCCCCATATCCACTTCTCTATGGTCAGATCTGGCGCACCTCCCGACCTCACCGTGGTGCTGGATGTGGCGCACTCCCCGCTGGCTAGACAGGCGCGATTGACGAGCTGTGTGCCATCGCTCAGGGAGGCATCCACAGTCGCCTTGATGTAGAATATCCTCGATTCGCCGGGTCCGATATCGCCTAGATCAATGGGGCTTTTAGAAGCGTATGCCTTCCACGTAAGGCCGTCATGGGAGACGAAAGCCCCGTTCAGGCCTGCTGGCAGAGTATCGCTTGCCTCGACCCCTTCGGCCAAAGCACCGCCGGCGTTCCTCACCCGGACGGTGTAGACGATCTCCGAGCCGGGAAGAGCCGTCGCGGGTCCTGCCTTCTCGATTACGAGCAGGGCTTCATCGCTTACCCATACCGTGGTAATCGTGGGGAAGCTCGCTGACTCGCCGCCGCAGCCGAGGAATAGGTCTTGGCTTGACCTCCAGCAGTCCTGGTGTTCCGAGCACGTGGCGTTCTCCTCGCAGCCTCTGCCCGAAATGGCGCTCCAGCTGATGATGAGGTCCTTAACCTCAAGGCTTCCGTTGCAAGGGAGGTCCCAACCAAGTGGATGGTCGTATGTGATGTTGCTCTCGGGGGGGATGATTCCAAGGCAGATGCTCGTCATCTCAACATACTCGCCCTGACTCAATGAAAAGGTCAAGTAGGTCTGATTCCTTGAAACCGGTGCCCTGTTCGTAATGCTGAAGTGCAGAGTGGCCGGCATCGATCCCTTGCAGTTCTGGCAGGCCAGACTTCCGGGGGAGATCAGGTCGCCTTCTGCATCTATCAACGAGATCCATGAGACGAAAGTCTCCTCCTCGGTGCAATTGAACTGGCAGTCTGGTACCAATGCGGCATCGCTTCCAGAGCCGCAGCCCAAAAGAAAGCTCATCAGAATAAAGATCGCCATCGATCTAATAATCGTGCCAGTAGGTCTCAGGCGTTGGATCGTTGGATTCGTTTGACGATACATGCCACGATACGTGGCGCGGCTATCTTTATGCAAAGTACGATGCAAGCATAATCCCTCCTGGTTGGCCAACCTACCGAGCTCGAACAAAACGGATTTACTTGATTTATGATCATATATTACCTTTTCCGTTAAGATCATGCGTATTTCAGATACAATTTTAATATTTTCAGCAAGATAGTTGACCCTATGGAGCTATTCGATCACGTCCAGCGCTTCCCAAAGGGAAAAGCATAACGTTTATTTATGATCGAGCGAGAGATGGCCAGGGTTATGGATGGCCCCCATGCTCACGGAGGGAGAAATGTATCCACGCTTGCCTTGTCTGTTGTTGTTCGCGGTATTGACATTGGCCTTGCCAGCCGGCGCAGTCGATATCGGCTTCTCGGCCTCCAATGGCAATGAGTGGGTGAGCCTCTACGATCAATACATCGTCGACGACAGCATCGAGGTATCGGAACAGGCCTGTGCAAGTTTCGTCGGCGGTGTTGGCATCACCGACAGAAGGAGGATCTCCGGATCCGGCGATGCCATGCAGCTTCAGGCCTATTCTGGAAGCGCTGGCCCAATGGGATCGAACTATCTAAAAGCCAGTGGCGCAGAGCATCTGTATCTCACCAGCATGGCATCGATCCGCCCGGATCTGATCGGCCTATCGCAGGGAGTCTTCCTGGCTCATGCTGTTGGCGCCGAGCTCCTCCTGACCGGCTGGTTTGGCGTAGAGGAGGTTGGAATCGATACCCAGCTTCGACGCGGAAGCCTCGGATCGAGCCAGATCATGCTCGTAGGCTCAGACGTCAGTGCCTCTCAAACGGCCGAGATCTGGGCTGCTGAGGCTACCTCCCTCTCATGGGCAAGGAATGCCCGCATGGATTTCGCCTCAGGCAGCGTCTCCGTCTTCGATGGATACATGAGCGCCGATCAGAGGGTTGCGGAGGGAGGCGACGAGAGCCAAGGCTATGCATTTGCAGGCCAGAACGTGCTCGTAGTCGGCCTTGGATCAGCAGAGGTGATCTCGATCGATTCCGAGGGCAGGAGCGCTCGATCGGTCTCGATCGTCAACGAGGGGAGCCTGAGCGCTGAGATGATGACCGAGGCAGACGGCTGCGCGAGATCGTATCAGAGCGCCTCTCTTATGGGAAGCGGAATCTCCTTTTCCGAGGCCCAGATGGGCGGCGATATGGCCCATATCGCAATCGTTATCCTTCGAGGCGAGATGCTCTTGGAGCAGTGGGCCGTATCGGAAGAGTGGGCGGAGGTCGTGGAGGCCTCTCGAGCGAAGGCCGAGCTGATCCATACGGAGATCGATGCTCGCGATGCCGCAGGAGATCAAGTCAACTCCTATATGACTGTTGAAGGCGGAGAGCTCGATTCGTCCCAGATGGCAATTGGAGCCGGGATCGAGACGAGCCTCTTTGGCCGTTATGCGGCCTTTGGAGCGCTCTCGGCCGATAGCGAGACCTCTGCCGGAAGCATAGCCGGAAATGGAGCCTTCATGGGTGCTCAGCTCTTGATGGACGAGGGGAGCTTCGACGCTACTCGGATGGCCAGGGCCGGGGTAGAGGCTGTTGTCTTTGGGTCGCTTGAAAGCCTGGGAACGCTTGAAGCAGATGCTAGAACCTCGTCGAGGTCGGCCGATGGCAATGTCGTCCTTGCAATGACCGATATCGATATGGAAGGCGGCCAGTACGAGTCACTGCAGGGCGGAAGGGCTGACGGAAGCGCGGCCGCATTCCATCGGGTCGACGCTGAGGACGCCGCAAGCGCGTCTGCCCGGGGCATCTCCAGAGGGCCGGAGGGTATTGTCGCATCCAACATCGATGTCCCTCAATCGCTGGGCGACTTCTCTTCCGCTACATTCCTGGAGGCGGACGGCTGGGCGCGAGGCCTCCAGGGATTCAGCGCAGAAGGGGAAGAGATCACCGCACGCACCTTTGCCGACGATTGGAACTCGATAAGCGAGATTACGACATTCGTTGATAGAAACAGGCCTGAGAATCCCACGCTTCTGGGATGGATCGAGATGGAGGCAGGGGCTCCTGGATCCAATGTAGAGCAGGGGATAGAGGCGAGAGGTCGCATCGCGAGCGATCTTGACGGTGGATCCTCCCATCTGGAGCTTCGATACGACAGCATAGGCGTCGACTCCATCCTCGGCGCTGGAACCGTCGGCGGCGATTGGACCAATAGGCATACGGTCTTCCACCTCGATCCACTCGTTGGGACCGAGACCATCCAGTCATCGGTCGATGAGGCCTTGGACCACAACATCGCATACGACTGGATCCTCGCCTATCCCGGCCTCTACGAGGAGCACGACATCTCCGTCAACAAGAACCTGGTCATCGCGGGCTTTGGATCCGATCAATCCGTCGTCGATGCCCAGTCAGAAGGCCGGATCTTCGCAATAGGCGAGACTAACGCCCAGGCAGACGTGACCCTTGCGAACCTTGGCATGGTCCACGGCCTCGCTCCCCTCGATCCATCCGGCGCTGCAATGGGTGGAGGCATCATCAACTGGGCCACTCTGACCCTTATACGCTCTGATCTTTCGGAGAGCCTCGCCCAAGGCGCCGATGGCGCGGGCCGGGGGGCTGATGCATTTGGAGGCGGGATATACAGCGAGGGCGAGCTGACGCTCGTCGACTCGACCGTGCGGGAGAATGCCGCCCTTGGCGGAGACGGAACTGGAAGCGACGGCTTCGGGGCGGACGGTCAAGGAAGCGAAGGGGCCGGCACCGATGGATACGGCGGGTCAGCGTTTGGCGGCGGGATCTACAGCCTGGGACCCCTCGCGCTCGTTAGAAGCGAGATCCTCGACAACGTCGCCCAGGGCGGGAACGGATATGGCGGCCAGGGGATCGGCGGAGCTGGCGTTGAGGGCGACGACGGAGCCGACTCTATAATCTTCGGCGAGCCAGGTAGCGTCGGCGAGGATGGTGGAGCTGGCGGAAGCGGCCTTGGTGGCAACGGCATAGGCGGAGATGCCCTTGGGGGCGGGATATACAGTTTTGGCGTTCTTTCGATCCTGGATAGCGATCTCTTGAGGAACCTGGCCCAGGGCGGCGGGGGCGTAGGCGGCCGCGCGCAAGGAGGCCTTGGAGGCGAAGGCGGAAGCGGCGGAGACGGCGTACTGGCAAACCTCGTTTACAACGCGACCGACGGCGGTTGCGGCGGGGCCGGCGGCCTTGGTGGAAGCGGAACCGGCGGCAATGGTCGTGGCGGCGATGCCCTTGGAGGCGCCATATTCAGCCAGGGCGATATGGTCGTTTTCAGGACCGATATCGAGGAGAACCTGGCTTGTGGCGGAATTGGCATCGGCGGATCCGGAATCGGCTGGACTGGAGGATCCGGCGGAGCTGGTGGCGATGGCGGCTCGACAGTGATCGTTCCAGGACCCGTCCAGCCGGTCCAGGCCGGAGGAGGGATCGGCGGCCTTGGCGGCCTTGGCGGCGAGTCCTTCGGAGGGTCAGGCCTTGGTGGCGATGCGCTTGGCGGCGGCATCTTCACCGACGGGCGCTCCGCAATCATCCAGTCGCAGCTTCTCGATAACGTGGCCCTAGGAGGCGACGGCATCGGCGGAGATGCCCTTGGCGGATTCGGGGGCCAGGGCGGGTCCGGAGGAGATGAAGGAGAGGGCGAAACTCCCCTCGATGATCCTGACACGAGTGACGGCGGGGATGGAAACCTGGGCGGCTCTGGCCTGGCAGGGATCGGCCTTGGAGGATCTGCCTTCGGCGGCGGAGTCTATGGAGAGGGCGAGCTCCTCCTATTGGGGTCGAGGATTGCCTCTAACGTCGCCTCAGGAGGCGCGGGCTTTGGCAGCTACACCGAGGAGGGCCATGGAGGCGTTGGGGGAGCCGCCGGATTGGGCGGCGAGGATGGCTGGGACCTCTGGCACTACGTCGTTACTGACCTTGGACCCGATCGATTGAACGGCAGGGACGCGGCAACTGGTGGCAACGGCGGTGGAAGCGATGGATTTGGAGGCTCTGCCTTCGGCGGCGGCATCTTCAGCAGGGATCTTCTCGCAGTTGTCGAGAGCGATATTGAGTCCAACCTCGCCATAGGGGGAGACGGCTTTGGCCACGGCGGCGCGGGTGGCTCCGGATACGGTGCGGAGGGCGGACTTGGCGGCGAAGGTGGAAATCAGACTGCTCCTTCTGGCAGCGATGCAGGACTGGGTGGGAGTGGCGGCACAGGCGGCGTTGGAACTGGATCCGACGGCTACGGAGGTGCTGCGAGGGGCGGCGGAATCTTCAACCTCGGCGAGATGTCAGTCGAGTGGTCATCGGTTAACTTCAACGTCGCCCAGGGCGGCCGTGGAGTTGGCGGAGACGGAATCGGCGGATTGGCCGCGGGTGGCGCATCAGGCGGAGCCGGAGGGGAAGGAGGCAACCCGATCGATCCCTCAGGCATCGGAGGATTGGGCGGTGCGGGCGGTGCTGGTGGCGCGGGCGGCAACGCAGAAGGCGGCCGAGGGGAGGGCGGTATTGGCGAGGGCGGCGGTATCTTCAACGATGGCCTGGCATCTTTGATCGAGGTCGATATCCTCGCAAATGCAGCTATAGGCGGCATCGGCATTGGCGGAGATGCCTATGGCGGAACGGGGGGCGCAGGGGGGAACAGGGGAAGCAGCGGCTCAAGTGGCGTCGATACTCCTGGCTTTGAGGTGCCTTTCGTCGTAGCGGAGGGCGATGACGGCGAGGATGGAGGCCTTGGCGAATCGGGCGGATCGGCGACCGGAGGGATCGGCATTGGAGGAGACGGCCTTGGCGGCGGGATCCATAACCAGGGCCTGCTCGATCTCGATGACTCCACCCTATCCTGGAATATCGCCATGGGCGGAGCGGCGAAGGGAGGGGACGCCTATGGCGGCGAGGGTGGCGTTGGGGGCAAGGGCGGCACTGGAGGACGGGCCGTTGCAGACGACTCCATACTGAGCTTGCTCACCTCGTGGCTTGGATGGGGCGTTAACGTTGGCGTTGCCTATGGCGGCGCGGGTGGCGCAGGCGGCGAGGGCGGAGCTGGCGGCCAGGGGACTGGCGGTGAGGCCCAGGGCGGCCAAGGGATAGGCGGTGGCATCTTCAACGAGGGATCTGCCACGTTGGCCTCGACCGACCTCCTCCGCAACGTGGCCGCCGGTGGCGATGGCGTGGGCGGGATTGGCCAAGGCGGCACAGGTGGCACAGGCGGCGAGGGCGGCGTTGGAGGCAGCGCCGAGGCCCTGGCCGACGACGGAATTTGCGCGTTCAATCCCTCGGCCCTCACGAGCCTTCTGAGCATCGGCTATAGCGAGGGCGGCGAGGGCGGAGTCGGCGGTGTCGGCGGCGTTGCGGGCGCTGGCATTGGCGGAGTTGGCCGGGGCGGCGACGGCCTTGGCGGCGGGATTCATACAGCAAGCGACCTCTCCCTTCCGGGAAGCGTCGTGATAATGAACGTCGCCCAAGGCGGCGCCGGAACTGGCGGAGCTAGTATCGGCGGCGAAGGTGGCTCTGGCGGCGCCGGAGGAGTTGGCGGGGAGTCTGAGGTTGGAGGAGTTGGGAGTGCCTTAGATCTGAGCGCCCTTGACTTCAGCATGACCGATGGCGGACGCGGCGGACGCGGCGGAGCGGGTCGTGAAGGAATATCCGCAGTTGGCGCAGACGGCATTGGCGGCGATGGCGAGGGAGGAGGCATCCTCGGAGTTGGACTCGACCTCGCCGACTCCTTGGTCATTGGAAACGTTGCAAACGGCGGTGACGCAACCGGCGGAACGGGCCAGGGCGGAGCTGGCGGAGCCGGAGGCGCTGGCGGAAAGGGCGGATTCTCCTACTCGCAGAGCAGCTCGACGAGCGCTGGCGGAAGCAATGCAATAGGTATTGCCGAGGGCGGCGAGGGCGGACGCGGCGGATCTGGCGGGAGAGGAACGACAGGAACCGGCGGCGAGGGGATCATCGGGTTGGGAAGCCTTGATGTAATCCAGAACTACTGTGGCGGAACCTTGGTCAGCGATCTTGCGATCTACGGGAACCTTGCGAAGGGCGGAAGTAGCACCGGCGGATCCGGAATTGGCGGTGCCGGCGGTGCTGGCGGAGCAGGCGGAGCCGGCGGCGACGCCGAGTCGATTGCAACTGCGTCAGGGGCTTTCCTGATTCAGGTGGATGCAGCAATCAGCATGGCGAAGGGAGGCGAGGGCGGAAGTGGCGGTGCTGGCGGCTTGGGTGGCCAGGGGATCGGCGTTGCAGGTCATGGCGGCGACGTCGTCTCCGGAGGCCTCCATAACGAGGACGACCTCGTCCTTGATAACGCCCTGATCTTTGGAAATATCGCTCAAGGTGGAAGCGGCGTCGGCGGCGCGGGAATTGGTGGCGCAGGCGGCGAGGGCGGAGCTGGCGGCGAGGGCGGGGATGGCACGGGATCAGCGTTCGCCCATGGAGGCGGCCTGATCAGCTCGCAGACTGGTGTTGGCTGGAGCGAGGGAGGCGAGGGTGGACGCGGTGGTGCCGGCGGCTCTGGCGGCGAGGGCACCGGCGCCGAGGGTTATGGCGGATCGGCGCTTGCCGCAGGCATCCTGAACCTCGGGCAAATGGGCGTTTTTGATGGGATCATCGCCACCAATCTCGCTCGTGGCGGCGCAGGCATCGGCGGCGCGGGATCCGGTGGATCTGGCGGGTCCGGCGGTGCCGGCGGCGAGGGCGGAGCAGGCGAGGGCCTTGCAAACGGAGGGATCTCCGCTGGGCTCATCTCCTCTGCCCAGGTATTCGGCCTGAACTTCGGCGGCGATGGTGGATCCGGTGGCTCTGGCGGATCGTCGGCCTTTGGCAGGGGAGCAGACGGCTATGGCGGAGACGCCATCGGCGGCGGCATAATGAACGCCGATACCATGACCGTCATGAGCAGCATGGTCGAGGGCAACGTCGCCCTCGGCGGCGAGGGACTGGGTGGGGCAGGCTTGGGCGGAAGCGGCGGCTCCGGCGGTGCGGGCGGCGTTGGCGGCGAGGCAGAGGGCGCAGTGGATATCGCAGTTGCAGTCTCCATCATCGCATCCGGAGCCATAAGCGGCGGCATCGATGAGGCCGGCGATGGAGGAGATGGCGGATCGAGCATCTTGGGTGCGTCTGGATATGGCGGGCAAGCTGTCGGCGGATCTGCATTTGGCGGCGGAATCTACAACCCGGGTCAGTTGAACGCCATAGACTCCTTCGTGGCAAGGAACTTCGCCCTAGGAGGGGTGGCCGAGGGCGGAGCAGGACTTGGCGGTGCAGGCGGAGCCGGAGGCGCAGGCGGCGATGGCGGCAAGGCCGAAGGCGGCGTAGATGTGGCCGCAGGCGCTGCTGTTTATGCGGGCGTTGGCACCTCGTTTGGCTTCAACTTCGGAGGCAGAGGAGGCGATGCGGGCGCCGGAGCAACCGGAGGGGATGGATTCTCTGGCGATGGCGTTGGCGGAAGCGCTTGGGGCGGGGGCGTATCCAATCCCGGATGGGCTCATATCGAGGGCCTCTTCGAGCATAATGGAGCTCTCGGCGGAAGCGGCACCGGCGGAAGCGCGAACGGCGGCGATGGCGGATCTGGCGGCGTGGGCGGTGCCGGCGGCAAGGCCGAGGGCGGCGTGACCGTCGGCGCAGGGATAAGCGCCGTTGCAGGCGTAGGAGTTGGCGCAGGATTCAGCGAGGGAGGCGAGGGCGAGGATGGCGCCTCAGGCGGTGCCGGCGGATCTGCGTTCTCTGCCTCAGGGAACGGCGGCAATTCTGGAGGAGGCGCGATTGAGAGCGCAGGGACTCTACAAATCGAGGATAGCGAATTTGAGAGGAACTTCGCCTTGGCCGGAGCTGGCGCTGGCGGCCTTGCGGGAGGCGGGGCCGGGGGCGCAGGCGGTGCTGGCGGTGCAGGAGGAGACGTCCAGGGCGGAGTAAATATCGGCGCAGGTCTCAGCGCCGTTGCGGGAGTCGGCCTAAGCGTTGATGTCGGCCAGGGAGGCGAAGGCGCAACTGGCGGCGCCGGCGGCCTTGGAGGGTCGGCGACTTCCGCATCAGGCTACGGCGGCCAGGCCGAGGGCGGAGCCATCCTCAACGAGGGATTTGCCACTCAATCGAGCTCGGCCATTAGATCGAACATCGCGCTTGGCGGGACGGGTCAGGGTGGATCGGCGACCGCTGGCGCCGGCGGGAACGGCGGCGAGGGCGGAGCTGGCGGCTCAATCGACGGCGGATCCAATGTCAACGTCGGCGCGGGAGCAGGCGTCGTCGTTGGAGTAGGCGTTACTGTTGACGTGAACGAGGGCGGCGATGGCGGAGCTGGCGGTGCCGGCGGCACAAGCAGCCTTGCCACGGCCGGTGAGGGATACGGCGGCCTTGGAGTTGGCGGATCTATTCAGAACTACGGTCTGATGAGGATGGGCGGATCCTCCCTGGTCGAGAATGCGGCCATCGGAGGCGCCGGCCTCGGCGGCGATGGTGCCGGCGGAGTAGGCGGAGCCGGCGGTGCAGGAGGCGCCGGCGGAGATATCGAGGGCGGCGTGAACATCGCGTTTGGCGGCGGCCTTCCAGTTGGAGTTGCCGCAAGCTTCGGAATCGGGACTGGTGGCGAGGGCGGTTCCGGAGGCGAGGGCGCAAGTGGAACCTCCAGCGATGGAGGACGCGGCTTCGGCGGCGATGCCGAGGGCGGAGCCCTGTCGAACGATGGGCAGATGGACCTAAAGGATATCTCAATCGATGAAAACACGGCAATCGGCGGCTTTGCCGAGGGCGGCGATGGCCTGGGCGGCGAAGGCGGCGCGGGCGGTGACGGCGGCTTTGGCGGCGATGCCGAGGGCGGCGTCAATATGGCAGTTGGGATAGGAAGCGTTGCAGGCGTTGCTGTCAGCGTCGGCGTATACACCGGCGGTGAAGCCGACGATGGCGGACGCGGCGGCTCGGGTGCCTCGGCCCAGGGCTCCTCAGGGCACGGCGGCCTTGGACTCGGGGGATCCGTCTTCAACTCCGGCGATCTCAAGATCTCGGATAGCAGCCTCCTGAATAGCAATGTCTTGGGAGGCAAGGGCGAGGGCGGCGAGGGAAGCGGTGGTGACGGCGGCTCAGGTGGCGCCGGAGGCGCCGGAGGCGCGGCCGAGGGTGCTGTCAACATCGCAGTTGGCGGGTCTTCCGTAGTGGGCGTTGGAGTAGCAGTTGGGGCAAACATCGGTGGAGAGGGCGGCTCTGGAGGCACAGGCGGCACAGGCGGCTTGGGCCGTGGCGGAGAAGGCCTTGGCGAAGCTGCCATCGGTTCGGTTTACAGCCTCGGCGATCTGGACCTTGCATCGACGATCATCTCTGGAACGTTTGCTCGAGGCGGAGATGGCTTAGGAGGACTGGCCGAGGGCGGCGATGGCGGAAGCGGCGGCTCTGGCGGCTCCGGAGGCGATGCCGACGGCGGAGCTGCGATCGGCATAGGCGTTGGGTTGAGCACCGCCGGGATCGGCGCAGACGTCGACCTCAATCTGGGTGGAGATGGCGGACATGGCGGCGCCGGCGGCATGGGCGGCAGTTCGTTCGGCGGAAGTGGAAGAGGATTCGACGGCCTTGCGGGCTCTCTCTACGAGGGCAGAAGGCTCGTCCTCCTCGACTATATCATATCGGATAACACTGCGATTGGCGGATTCGGATTTGGTGGCGATGCCATCGGCGGTGATGGAGGTGCAGCCGGCTCCGGCGGTGCAGGTGGCGATGCCGACGGAGGCGTGAACGCAGGAGTTGGCCTATCAGGGACTGCCGGCGTAGGCGTGAGCGTTGGCGTCAAGGTCGGCGGAGAGGGAAGTGACGGCGGAAGCGGCGGTGCAGGTGGCGAAGCCGAGGGAGGCCTCGGCGCCGGTGGCGCTGGCCTCCACGCGGGAATCCCAGTTGAAGGCGACGGGACAATCGAGGGCGCCGATCTGCGAAGGAACGTCGCCCGTGGCGGTGCAGGGATCGGCGGCGATGGCACGGGCGGAAGCGGAGGCGCTGGCGGCGCAGGAGGCTCTGGAGGCGATGTGGAAGGCGGCATCCAGGCAGATTTAGGCGTGGGCCTCGACTTCGGCCTGGCTTTGAACGTCGACGTGAGCGAAGGCGGCGATGGAGGATCCGGCGGCTCCGGCGGTGTTGGCGGAGCTGCCGGCGCTGGCGAGGGCCAGGGCGGATGGGCACAATCGATCATCGAGGGGACAGGTCGTCTGACGCTAGTTGATTCCGTCGTAAGCGAGAACGAGGTCTATGCTGGAGACGGCGTCGGCGGCGAGGGTCAGGGCGGTGCAGGCGGCTCCGGCGGAGCCGGTGGCGAAGGCGGCGATGTGGAAGGAGGCCTCGACGTCTCTGCCGGCCTTAGCATGGATGAAGTTGGCCTTGGATTCAGCGTCGCAGTCGGCACCGGTGGATATGGCAAGGATGGGGGCACAGGCGGCGCTGGTGGAGAGGGCTATGGTGGTGCAGGATATGCCGCTCGCAGATCCAGCATAATCTATGGCGTAGGCGTCGATCTGATCGGCTCTCAACTCTTGGATAATTACATCGTTGGCGGATCTGGCGTGGGCGGAGCCGGCATCGGCAGTTCAGGCGGTTCAGGCGGAGACGGGGGCGCTGGCGGCGATGCGGTGGCTGGAACGGCTATCGCCGTGGGCTTGAGCTTGAATGAAGTTGGCGCCGGATTGAGCGTTGCGGTCAACGTTGGGGGAGATGGAGGGCAGGGCGGAGCCGGCGGAAGCGCCGGAAGCGGCCTTGGTGGAGAAGCACATGCTACCGAGGCTTCAAATCTCCTCTCAAGCGACGGCGATCTCTATGCAGCATCTGTCCTCTTGAGCGAGAATGATATCGCCGGCGGAGATGCTGTTGGAGGCCTGGGCCTCGGCGGTGACAGCGGTGACGGCGGAGCCGGTGGAGCAGGCGGGGATGCCGAGGGCGGCCTAAACATTGCGGCCGGCGTGAGCATGGATAGCTACGGAGTAGGAGCAGCCCTTGCGGCTAACCTGGGGGGCGAGGGCGGATCCGGCGGCCTCGGTGCCGAGGGTGCCGGAGGCCAGGGCGGGAGTGCATGGGGTGGGAGAAGCTCAGGCGTTGATGCATCTCTCGTCAGCTGGGAGAGATCCTCCCTCTCTATGAACGAGATATCCGCCGGAAGCGGCATCGGCGGAGCTGGAGCAGGCGGTGCCGGCGGATCCGGAGGCGCAGGCGGTGCCGGCGGCAATGCGATAGGCGGAAGCAACGTCGGCTTTGGCTCTGGAAGCCTCAAGATGAGCCTCTTCTCCCTCTCGGGGACCGGTGGCTCCTCTGAGGCTGGAAAGGCAGTAGGCCTTGGGATCAACCTCGGCGGCGAGGGCAGCAAGGGCGGACGCGGCGGAAGCGGTGGATCGGGATCTGGCGGTCAGGGGATCGGCGGCGAATCAGCAGGTATTGCGACGGATGGAGGTGTCTTCAGTGAGCTTCAAGCCGATTGCAACGATCTCGCAGGCGGTGCAGGAACCGGTGGCGAAGCCTTTGGCGGCGATGGTGGAGCCGGCGGAGACGGTGGAGCTGGCGGCGAGGCCCTTGGCGGCCTGAACGCTGGGATTGCCACAAGCGGGACCGACATAAGCCTCAGTCTCCATGGAGGGGGAAGCGGGAGCACAGGAGACAAGGCGGTTGCAGCTGGTCTTGGCTTGAACATCGGAGGAGAGGGTGGCGATGGCGGCTCTGGCGGGAGCGCCGGATCGGCGATAGGCGGATTGGGCCTCGGCGGAGGTGCTTTCGGGCCTCTGTACACCAAGGGCTGGACCTCGGTCGTCGACTCCAGTTTCGAGGGAAGCGACTCCATCGGCGGAAAGGGCGCAGGCGGCTCTGCCGTCGGGGGTGCTGGCGGATCCGGCGGGTCTGGCGGATCCGGCGGTGATGTGGAAGGCGGAAGCAACCTCGGGATTGGGCTAGGCGGGATCACCCTCAGCGGAAGCTTGGAAGGGGGCCAGGGCGGAAGCGAAGGCGCGATAAGCGAGGGCGTGGGCGTGAACATCGCAAGAGATGGTGGTCGAGGAGGGGACGGCGGCGCAGGCGGGGAAGCCGAAGGCGGCGCAGGGGTCGGCGGATCGTCGAGCGGAGCTGTGAGCTCCCTATCCGATCTCACCCTCACAAGTACCTCGATCGACGGAAATTCAGCGGTTGGAGGCCAAGCCCAGGCTGGGTCCGCAATCGGGGGCGCGGGCGGATCCGGCGGGTCTGGCGGCGCGGGCGGCGATATCGATGGCGGGATTGCCGGCGGGATTGCCATGGGAGGCATCACGCTCTCAGGGAGCCTCTGGGGCGGCGGTGGCGGAGCCACAGGTGGCACAGGGCTTGGTGTGGGCGTGAACATCGCCGGCGATGGCGAAGATGGCGGCCTCGGTGGAGATGGAGGGGCCTCGGCTGCTGGAAGTGCCGATGGAGGTGAGGCGATCGGCGGAATCTTTAGCCAGGGGTCGTTCGCACTATTGGGATCGTCGCTCGTCTCCAACAGTGCGACTGGTGGGGAAGCCTATGGAGGCCAATCGATTGCAGGATCCGGCGGCTCAGGCGGCAACGGCGGATCCGGAGGCGAAGTGGTGGGCGGAATTGCTGGGGGGCTGGCTTCAGGTGGCATCAACTCGGGCTTCAGGGTCATCGGATCTGGCGGAAGCTCAGGCGGCGGCCTTGCTGCAGGCGCCGGCATCAACATCGCCGGCGATGGCGCTGCAGGCGCCGCGGGCGGCTCAGGCGGATCGGCATCGTCCGGGGCCTCCCTCGGCGGCTATGCGGCAGGATCGGTCTCCCACGAGGGTACAGCTACTGTGACTTCCTCTCATCTGGACCGCAACGTTGCTAGGGGGGGCTCCGGAAGCGGCGGACTCTCAACAGGCGGTTCGGGTGGGCTTGGTGGACGCGGCGGATCTGGAGGGGATGTTGAGGGCGGAGTCGTTGGCGGAATGGACATAGGAGGGATCAAGCTAGGGTTGGGGCTTGAGAATGGTGGCGAGGGCGGCCAGGGATATGGCCTTGGCATCAGCGTGGCAGGCGATGGCGGCGCTGGAGGTGCGGCTGGCGCAGGTGGCCTTGGCCAGGGCGGACTTGGGCAAGGAGGAGAGGCCAAGGCGTCGCTCGAGAGCGTTGGAGATGCTAAGATTGAGGAATCGAGCCTGGATTACAACGGTGCAGTCGGCGGGCTTGGCTCTGGCGGGGCAGGGATCGGTGGCAACGGCGGCGCGGGCGGACGCGGCGGCTCAGGCGGATCTGTCGACGGAGGTTTCGTTGGTGGAATCGGCACAGGAGGAATAGAGGCCGGCCTTAGCGGGGATGCAAAGGGCGGAACAGGCGTTGGGATCGGAATTGGTATCAGCGGCTTTGCCGGCGACGGCGGAGATGGAGGAGCTGCAGGTAGTGGCCAGGGAGGCCAAGGCTACGGGGGTGATGCCTTTGGAGGCGTGTACAACACGGCCCTTCTCGAGATGAGCTATTCGTCCTCCAGCCATAACTCGGTAGAGGGCGGTGATGCGGTTGGAGGAGGCGCGTCCGGAGGCTCCGGCGGCTCAGGCGGCGCTGGCGGAAGCGGTGGATCGAACCATGGCCAGGTCAATATGGGAATTGGAACAGGCGGTATTAACGCAGTTGCGAGCGTTTTCTCCAGCTCAAGCTCCCCTGGCGGAGGGGGGACTGGAGTTGGTGCTGGGATCAGCATCGCCGGTGAGGGCGGAGACGGCGGCCATGGCGGCGCTGGAGGCGCGGTCGCGGGAGGCGAGGCTCTAGGCGGCAGAGCCCAGGGTGGAGGAGTATTCAGCAATGGCAATGCTGAGATCATGAACTCGGCCCTCTCCTACAACGGTGTTGCAGGCGGCCAGGCATCTGGCGGTGTGGCCGCGGGCGGTCGTGGCGGTTTTGGCGGAAGCGGCGGCGCCGGAGGCGATGTCGAGTACATCATCAACCAGGGCGTTGGCACCGGTGGCTTGAAGCTTGGCGCAAGCATCTTCGGTGGTGAGGGCAGCGCCGGTGGCTCTGGCGGATGCGGTTATGGCATAGGAATCAACATCGCCGGTGCGGGCGGACGCGGCGGTTCTGCCGGCGAGGGCGGAATGGCCAGCGGGGGATCTGCGATCGGAGGAGACGGGACCGGCGGAGGCTTTGCCGGCGAACTCTACGGCCAGAGAATCAGAAGCTCTCAGATCGCTTCGAACGTCGTAGGCGGCGGACGCGGTGAGGGCGGCTCAGCCGTAGGCGGGGCAGGCGGTGCCGGAGGCGCTGGCGGCAATGGCGGAAGCGTCGCTGGCGGAATAGATGGCGGGCTTGGGACCGACGGTGGAGTGCTATACGAGATCGAGCTTCTCTTCGGATCCCAGCAGAAGTCCGGGGAAGGTGGCCGTGGAGTTGGAATCGGCATAGGCTTCGCAGGCGATGGCGGCGATGGTGGCCGTGGCGGCTCTGGCGGCGAGGCCCTTGGCGGCGAAGGCAGGGGCGGCTCAGGCGTAGGCGGCGCAGCTTATGTCGAGGGACATTTGGTCCTCGACCAATCTCAGCTATCCCAGAACCAGGTCATGGGAGGAAGCGGCTACGGCGGCACCGGGAGCGGGGGCCGAGGAGGAGCCGGCGGGAGAGGCGGAAGCGGCGGTGATGTCGATAGCGACGTAAGCGGCATCGGTGCCGACCTGTTCGACGATCCCAACTGTCAAGAGACAGATTCGAAGGGAATCGGAATCGGATTGAGCCTTGCAGGATCCGGCGGAGATGGCGGGAGGGGTGGAAGCGGGGCATCTGGTTCCGGCGGACGCGGAATCGGCGGGGATGGAAGAGGCGCTGCAGTATTCGCCGGGATACTATCATCGACAGAGACTACGATCTCCTCCAACTCCGCCTCCGGTGGCGGAGGAGTTGGCGGCTCGGCTGCAGGCGGCATTGGCGGGGCCGGCGGCCAGGGCGGCAGAGGAGGGGATGCCGAGGGCAACTTCATACTCAGCAGCCTATCGGGCAACGAGGGCGGAAAGAGGCCTTACCCCAAGTACATCACAGTCGGCGGAAGCGGAGGAGCCGGCGGTGATGGCGGCCGTGGCGGGAGCGGCTTCGGCGGGGATGGCTTCGGCGGCTATGCCCAGGGCGGAGTGGCCTATGCGACCGGCGTGATGAACGACGGCGAATCGAGCGCTCTCTTCGGGATTGCTGGAGGCATCGGCAGGGGAGGCGCAGGTACCGGGGCAGTCGGGGGAGCTGGCGGCGAAGGAGGGGAGAAGGGCTACGGCATGGGCTTCCTCTTCCAGGAGATTGAGACCGAAGCGGGCTTAGACCTCAAGGTGCTGAAGGATGTCGGGTTGAACGGCTTTGCAGGCTCCGACGGCAAGAGAGGAGCCTCAGGCCTCGGCGTCAACGGCAGGGGTTTCTCTGGATAGATAAAATATATTGTACATTTGGGCTTCTCCCTTCTCGTCTTAAGGGAGGGCTCTATATTTTAGTTGAAATCTAACATTAGCAATTTATTACATGGGCAAAAGGGATTTATCCTAATATAATGTATATAGATGCATGTTAAAGGAACGAATAGCTAGCTCTCTTTTCCCATTTGCGCTTCTTGTTCTGGTATTTCTGTTGTCTCCCCCCATAGTCCTTTCTGATACCGAAAACTCGAATAAGAACGCAGATACATCCCCTTGTATATCCTCGATCGATATTACCGGGAGTTCCGATATTCTCATAAACGCCGTATCGGATTTTCCGCTTTCCCCTCCCGGCATAATGCCGGTTGTAGTCCTTCAGGGTGACCCTTACGAGATGGGATATCAGTACGCCCTCCAGCAACGGGATTACATTTCAATCGTTAGGGACGCCGCCTGGGCGAGCGCCCTTGCGAAAAGCTCACGCCAGGAGATACTGGAGAACTGCTCTATATACTGCAATTACATCATAAAGGAGCTCCCCGATTTCGATTTCGTCTCCTTTTTCCATGGAATGTCTGACTCCATGAACGATCAAGGGACGCCGTTTTTCCCTGAAGATTGTCTTGTGATGCTTTACTGGGGAGGAAGGGAAGGGCCGCAGCCAGCGGATCATTGCACGACATTTGCGGCCTTTGGAAACGCCACAGGAGCCGATGCGATCGCGGCTACCAACTTCGATTACTATCAGATACCTTCGAACTCTTACTCCGCAATCCTCGCACTGTATCCAGAATCGGGATATTCATGCATCGTTCCCTCAGGCATAGGACGCACCGGCAGCAACTGCGCCTTCAACCAGTTGGGATTGACCTATATAATGGCTGCCGGATCCATGAAGGGTCCAGGTGACAGTGGCCCCGGATTGACCGGTTTTTTAACGCTTCCCTATGTGGGAATGACATGCAGAACGGTTCCTGAGGCATTGGATTTCCTTATCAACTCTACGAGGATGTTCGGCCTAAGCCATATGCTCATGGACTCGAGCGGCAACGTCTCCGTCCTCGAGGCCACGCGGGCGAGATATGGGGTCAGACGGTCAGGAGACAACAACGAGTCCGACTACCTGGTGGTGACGAACCATTACCTCAACCCGGCGATGAAGCCATCTCAACCCATATGGGATCCGTTGAAGTATTATCCCTCCAGCTACTATCGCTATATCACCGTTGAGAAGATGATCGACGACCACTTGGGCAATGTCAGCTACCAAACTGCCGTCGAGATCCAGTCCAAGGTCGACTGGTGGGATGGAAGTGAATGGCATCTTATGGATCCCTGGAGCACCAATACCATCAACCGCTTCCGGCCTGATGTGGCAACGCTTTACTCCGCCATAGCGGTCCCGGCCGACGGCGTGGTATCCATCTGCACCGGCAATCCCGGCATGCCCTATTGGGGTACCTTGGCTTGCGGCCAGGCCGGCGTCTACGTCAACTTGACCGTAGGGAAGGAGCCTGAGGACCTTGTATTCGGCCTCCAAAACGACGCCAAAGCCACGATGTGGGAGACGGTTCGGATCATGGGCATGCATCCGCCGGAAAAGGCCTCCAGTCTATGGGGCAGGACCGAAGACGCCTACTGGGAGGGCGTATGGTGGCTTGACCGGGCGTTCCTTGAGCAGAATAGCACTGCAAAGGCAACCGCATGGGGCAGATCGGCGACCAACTTGGTCGAGGTCATCGCCCGCTCAAAGGAGATACAGGATATCTGCCGGGAGGACAATGGAATAATTGTATAACTATATAATCAGAATGTAATCTTTGTGGCGGGGCGTTTGGGGGCAGAAGGGAATACTACGTGTAAGGGGGTGCGGAGCTAAATAAGGACCTCCTCGCCGCCTCACCCCACCACATCTCTTCTCTCTGCGAGAAGACGCGGGTCTTCGTCGTCGGAAGTGATGAGGCCCTGTGGGAATGTCTTATAGAGCGCTCAGGAACTAGCCAGTGGCTCTCTTTCAAGAGGCCATTTACGGGAGACCTTATCACATTCAGCACAGACGCCCAGCCCAGCAACAGCTGACGATGGAGGCTCAATGGTGCCATTGGCGGGGGTGAAGGGCGGCAATGGGGAGCTTTGGGTCTACATTCCAGCAGAGACATGATATGGATAGGGGCATCCTCCGCGAATTAAGGCGTCATGCCTCTTTAGCGGGGGCGGTGAGGTTCTCTGGAACGTAGACCACCTGTCCGCTCTCAAGCCTGTATGCAGTTCCCATCCGTGTGCCCTGGCCACCTGTGATCTCGTCGGTCATATCGAGAACCTGGATCTCGTCCATGTTCTTGATGATGATCTGCATATTGGGGTCGCCTGGATTCTTGACGATGGTCACGCTGGCATCTGGATCGAGCATCTCTGGGACGTTATAGGATACGACCAGGGCGAGGAGGAGTGCAACGGCAAATACCATAGCCGTGTCGAAGAGGTTGGCCACGCCGCTCATGGGGTCCTCGTCCTCCGGGCCGTCCAAGAGACCAAGCCTATGTCGTCTCATCTACCTTGCTCCGCATGATCTCCACGGCATAGTCCAAGTCGCTCAGGTCTTGCCTGTACCACCTGGACTTGATCACCAAGGCTCCGTAACATATCCCACCCACAGCCAAGCCTATAACCGTGGTCGCAAAGGCTATGACAAGATTATCTGCGAGAGCCCTTATGTCGCCTTGTGATAGGCCGATGAGGGCTGGCCCCATTGGTATTAGGGTTCCCATCAGCCCCAGAATGGGCCCCGCCTTTGCTCCGATTTTCATTGGCTCCAGGGCTTTTGCCATGCCTAGCTCGGCATCCTGAAGGATCTTCTCGAATTTGATGATGAATAGCCCCCGCTCCAACGATCGGGCCAGCTCCTCAAGCGCTCGCGCGACTTGGACTGGGGACTTATAGCTCTTGAGGATCAGAGCGGCCTCCTCTGCCCGTCCAACCTTGGTCAGTTCTGCAGCCCTTATGCTTGCATCTTCCAGCTCTTCCAATATCCTGCGTCTGGATGTGTACTCGTTTATCAAGGACCCTAGAAGGGCCAAAGACCATGCAAACATGAGCAAGAGGCCTGCAATAACCGGATAGAGAAGTGAGGTTGAAAAGATATACAGAAGGCCAACGCTCGCTTCATAAAGGCTCAGAGAGAGACCCCCCGCATCCTGCCGAGGAATCCGAGGGCTACAAATGATACTATCAGCAGATAGGAGCAGAACATATCAGTGGCAGGCAGGTTCGCGAAATCGATGGAGATCTTCTGGAAATCCAGGTAGGCAGGGATCAGGAGTATGGATAATATGTAGAAGAGTCCGAGGAATATCATGGCGTTCCCCATCCCAGAAGGAGATCTCCGCCTTCGTCCCAGGGCTGAAGAGAAGGCGATGATCCCGATGGAGAAGAGAGAGCCCACCAAGATGCCCATCTTCCAGGGAGCGATCTCCAGAAGCTTTGAGAGGAAGCTGCAGGAGATGAAGGTCGCAGCCAGGCAGGCCGGACAGGGCATGGAGAGAATCCAGAATGTCTTTCGGGAGATATCTTGATGGTGATGGTTCCAGTTCCTGGCTGTAATCACCCCCATTGTCACCAGGAGCAAGGCGATTGCGATGTGCATTGACACTCCCGCATCTAGGGCGACTCCAAGCATATCCTCGGGAATCAGCCCTATTGCCATGCCCATGATCGAAGAGATCACTAAGTAACATGCGGCGATGGTATGCACCTCGTTGCGGTTCAGGCTAGCCAGACCTGATCCAAGGCTGACCTTGAATGCGAAGATGAGGATCCCTATCAGCACGCCAGTGGCAGAAAGCCAAGTCGAATCCAATGAAGGCATCTACTAAACTCCAGTAGTCCGAGATCAAAGTTATTGGATTTAGCTTTTTCGCAAGTTTACATGCGCAAAAGCAAAATTTTTTGTTGACTCCGGCAGCCCGCCCCCACCATCCTCTGCCATGGTTGGAGGGACCATAGCAAAAATCATCAGCAGCAGCACGAGATTGGATAAATGCTTCCTGCCACCAGGACGACATTTTTAAAACCGTTCTTGGAGGGCCAAGGCCGCATTATGAAGCCTGCAAACGAATATATCTACTATGAGAAATCACACTGGATGGGGGTCTCGGATTCCCAAGGAGATGAGCGAGATGAGGGCAATCTATTTGGCTGCGGCATTGGCGCTCCTCTGCAGCATCCAGTCGATGGGCTTCGACCTCACCGGATATTGGCAGGATCAACCATACGAGGTCGACTATTACATCCGCCAGCTGGGCGATCAGGTCTGGCTTCTGGCTGAAGGTGTGGGCGATGATCCCGGGCCTTATAGCTGGACTGCTCTAGGCCATGGCACCTTGAACAGAGAGAACTTAACCATGGAATATGCCGACGTGCCTAAGGGCAATGGGACTATGTTTGGGACAATCGAGATGAGGGTTCTCTCGGACGATGAGCTGGAGATCATATCTTGGACCGGCGTTCCCGATATAAGCAACGAGACAGTGGTTCGCCTCATAAGGATATCCTAGTATGGCGGGGCGAAGAGTGACCGGCCGGGTGCCGGGAAATCTCCCACAATGAGGACAACATGGCGGAGATTGGATCTCAGGCGAGACTGCCAATGGATCGCGGAGGGCGACGATGACCGATCAGTTCTCCTTTAGGATCCTCAAGGAGGATTGCAGATGCAAAGCCCGGTTGGGGACTATCAGTACCAGGCGGGGGTGCATCCATACGCCTTGCTTCGTCCCCGTTGCCACATTCGCCTCGGTGAGGTCGCTTGACTCAAACGATCTGGAGCAGCTCGGGGCAGAGTGTGCCCTTGCCAACACCTACCACCTGCATCAGTCGCCCGGCGACGAGGTGATACGCGATCTGGGCGGGCTGCATCGATTCATGAGCTTTCCAAAGCCAATATTCTCCGACTCCGGGGGGTTCCAGGCCTTCTCGTTCGGCCTAGGGCGGGAGCACAACATCGGAAAGATCGGCTGCATCTTTCCAGGGAAAAGGCGATTCGGCGAAGGTCGGGAGAACCTGACCCGCATCACTGATGAGGGAATCGCCTTCAGGAGCCAGCACGATGGAGCTAGACACTGGCTCGATGCTAAAAAATCCATGGTCATACAATCCAACTTGGGGTCGGATATCGTAATGGCCTTCGACGAGTGCACATCGCCCCTCTCGGAATACGAGTACATCAAGGAGGCTATGGAGCGAAGCCACCGCTGGGGCGAAATCTCCCTCCAATGCAGGGACAAGAGGCAGGCCATCTACGGCGTGATTCATGGGGGCTGGTTCGAGGACCTCCGCCGGGAGAGCACCGATTTCTCCGCTTCGCTGCCCTTCGACGGCCTGGCGATCGGTGGGTCGCTTGGCCAAAGCAAGGAGGATATGCATCGAGTGCTGGACTGGGTGGTCTCTGCCTTGGAGGGGGATGGCCGTCCACGTCATCTGCTCGGCATAGGCGAGATCGACGATATATTTGAGGCTGTGGGGCGGGGCGTGGACACCTTCGACTGCGTAAATCCGACGAGGATTGCCCGAAGGGGCAGCCTCTACATCTCGCCGGAGTCTGGGGGGCGCCCTGAAAACCATTTCCGGATATCCATAAAGGCCGCCCGATTCAGGACGGACGATCTCCCAATCGATCCAGGATGCTCCTGCCCCACCTGCCAGCGCTACTCCCGCGCCTATCTGAGACACCTCTTTGCGGCAAACGAGCTATCCTACTATCGTCTCGCATCCATTCACAACCTCCACTTCGTGCTCGCCCTCATGAGGAATATCCAGAAGAGCATAGGGGAGGGATCCTTTCAGGAGCTGAAGGGTAGATGGCTGGGGTAGCGACAGATGGGGGATGATATGAGCCACGGAATTGTAAAGCGCATGCTTGCGTTCAAGATGGACCGCACCCAGGCCACGATAATCCTCTGCGGCACCTACATCTTCTTCGCCCTTGCCGGGAACGTGGCAGCAACGAAGGTCGTCTCCCTCGGAGATCTGGTGATGGATGCTGGCTTCATCTATGCTCTCACATTCACCTGGAGGGATCTAATACACAAGCAGTTGGGAAGGAGGGCTGCCTTGACCACCATCTGGTTCAGCGCCGGTGCCTGCCTAGGAGCGGCCCTCTACTTCCAGCTTGTGGTCCTCCTTCCTGCCGAGCCGAGCTGGAGTCAGGCTGGCGGTCAGGCGGCATGGTCCTTTCTATTCGGACTTGCCGATGCTGGGGGGCCTTGGTGGCACTCGATCTTCTCCCTCCAGATGAGGGTGGTGCTGGGATCTATCATCACAGGGCTGATCGCCGAGCTATTGGACACGTTCGTATATGAACAATGGGCGGGTGGATGGGGAATGAACAGGCCTCAATGGACGAGGGTCTTCGTCTCGAACTCCCTATCAATCCCCGTAGACAGCCTGCTCTTCCCCCTCATCGCCTTCTCAGGTATTGTCAGCTCCGAGACCATGGTGCAGATGTTTCAGACCAATCTCGCGATAAAGGCCCTGATCACAGTCCTCTCCTTCTGGACCATATATCTCGTCCCTGAAGAGCGGATCTACAGGGATCGGTAGATTTAGTGGTCCTCGTCCCGAGGATGAGAAACGCGAGCGACAGCTTTATACCATTTCACGTCAATCGCAGATCGAATTTTTATGAGATGCCGAAGGATGTTAGGGCTTTCCCTGCTGGTCCTCTTGCTGGCCTGGATGACCTGCTCCGCCGCGCTCGTGCCGGTGAACTTCGCCGCAGGAAGGGACACCAAATGGTCTTATGGAGTCTCCGTCGCCAACTACGACGCCGGAGCTGCTTTCACAGAGTCCTATAACGATGCCGAGCATCTGTTGATCGACTCGCACATCTCCAGCAGATCGTACGGACCAGGCACTGGCTCATTGGAGGCCAGCATCAACTCGGAGGTGATAGGCAGCGCCCATATTGCCTGGCAATCGGTTGAGCAAGGTCGCCTCGGGCGGCCGATGGTAGTAGGCCGCTCGGTGGAAGACATGACCGGGGTCTTCTCCGTAGAGAAGTTTATCCAGCTCTGGTCGGGGAACTCATCGGGCGAAGTCAGCATCGACTGGCTTCCATGCTTCTGATGATCCATCATCGATCGGCCTTGGAATGTCACTCCTCGCACAAGATTTTAATCCCATCCCGTCGATGGAATGCCATGCTCACGTTGGATGAGGGAAAGATGGCAGTCTCCCTGGCCAGAGAGGCACTTACAACATACATAGATCGGCATGAGAGGATCGCAAGCGTTGACCTGCCGGGCGTATTTCAAGAGCGTCGCGGCGTATTCGTAACACTCCACGAGTGTGGAGAGCTCCGTGGATGCATAGGCTATCCCCAGCCCGTCATGCCCCTGGGCAAGGCCATAATCGACTCGGCAATCCAGGCAGGTACCGGCGATCCTCGCTTCCCAAAAGTAGGGGCTGACGAGCTCGACCGCCTGATAGTTGAAGTTACCATTCTGACCGAGCCGCAGCCATTCTTGGTGGAGAAACGAAGGCTTCCTGATGAGGTGAGGATAGGCAAGCACGGGCTGATAGTCTCCCGGGGCATCTTCTCCGGGCTGCTCCTCCCTCAGGTGGCGACGGAGTGGGGCTTCGACTCCATGGACTTCCTGGCTCAGACATGCCTGAAGGCAGGATTGCCTCCGGATGCGTGGCTGGATAAGGAGACCGATGTCATGTTCTTCGAGGCCCAGATCTTCTCGGAGGATGGGCCTCGGGGCGTTGTGAACGAGAAGCTGCTTTCGGAGTGCCAGGGTTGATCTCCAGGTGAAGTCCTGCAGAGGGAGAGTGGGAGCGTTCAAGCGATCGCGATTTGCTGCCATCGTGTTAATTGTGATCGCATCCATCATCGCAGTAGGTTCGGCCGAGGCCAGCCTCTCCAGCTCCTCCTCCCTCTTCCTCGACGTCTACGTCGACGAGTCAGGCCGAGCCCTCTTGACCGGCTATGTGGATCCAGAAGGCCTTGGCGGCCTCTCGGTGCTTGGATCCTCCCAGTACAGCTACGATGACCAGAGCGGACAGCTTTATGCGATCACAGACTCCTTAACCTGGAAGTCGGGGGAGGCTTGGGCAATCAACTTCTCCACCATGACCCCTTACGACGACTTCCATGTCGCCTTCTACCTCCCGGGCAGGGTCTTGCTCAGCAGGATCAGCCCCTCCCCTGGGCTGGAATACCTAGTATCCGCCTCGAACGACTCGATGGTGATCGAGTTTCAAGGCCAGGCGGTGAAGGATCCTGCCTTGGCAATCGAGTTTCGCCAGCCGCTTGAGTCGGCTCAGGAGGACGAGGCGGAGTCGTCCTACAGCGGCCTGCCGCTGCCCCTCGCCCTAGCCGTGGCAGCGGGGCTGATACTCCTCCTCCTGGGATTCTGGAGGATTCGAAGCAGGTCATCTGGCGATGGAGGGGGCGAGCCTTCGGTCGAGCGAGAGCCCCACCATGAGGATGGCCGACCCGATGAGAGGATTTCGGATGATGGCGTTTCTAAGGAGAGAGCTTCGGATGATGGCGCTTCCAAGGAGAGAGCTTCGGATGATGGCGAGGGTGGGCTAGAAGAGGCCGTCACCCCAAGCGACGCAGGTCCATCGAGGACTTCGGAGGAGGCGGACGCGACCGACGGCCAGGTCGTATTCGGCGCTGGGCCCCTTGAGGTGAGTACCCAGATGGCAGCAGTGATGGAGACGCTGACAGCTAGGGAGCGTTCTGTCATGGAGACTCTGATCTCTCATGGCGGGCGGATGACGCAAGCGAATATCAGGTACGAGACAGGCATCCCCAAGTCGTCCCTGACCGGCATTCTGATCTCACTTGAGCGGAGACGAATGATCCGCAAGAAAGGTTGGGGCAGGACCAATGTGATCGAGCTTTGCGAATGGCTGGCCGGTGGCGACGAGGGCTGATCTCACGAAAGATTTAATACGCAACCGGTCTACCCTTCTCAGGGGTGAATGATCTGTCGTGGGGATATGGATTGAGACTGTCGTTGTTGGCCATTGTCCTTCTTTCTTTCGTGGCGATGGGCCAGGATTCGAACTATACGGTAACGCTGAAGGAGAACGAGACCCTCGGCTCTTATCTAGCCGACGATATGGGCTTTGCCCTCTACTTCTTTGCAGAGGATGCTCCGGGAAACGAGTCAAGCGCCTGCTATGGTGATTGTGCCGCCAACTGGCCTCCCTTCTTCGCGGCTGAGATAATCGTCCCAGCAAAGCTCGATGCGAGCGACTTCGCAGCCATGGTCAGGGACGATGGAACAGTCCAGATGACCTATAAGGGATGGCCGCTCTACACCTTCGTGGATGATATCAGCCCCGGCGATGTCAACGGCCAAGGAATAAGTGGACTCTGGTCCGTGGTGAATCCGGAGAGGTTTCCCCTCGCCTGAGGAAAGGGCGGGGTTAATCCTCTCCATCCTTGGTTCTATCAGGAGTGGCCATATTGGAGAACGATAGCCCTGCACTTAAGCGAGAGCTGGGCTGGCTGGAGGTCACCCTTACCGGCGTCGGCCTGACTCTTGGAGCAGGGATATACGCCCTGATCGGGGAGGCTTCCGCCCTTGCGGGCAATGCCGTTTGGCTCGCCTTCGTCCTCTCCGCGATTGTTGCCATCCTCACAGGGCTTAGCTACGCCGAGCTCTCCTCCCTCTTCCCGAAGGCGAGCGCTGAGCATGAGTATACGCTGCAGGCCTTCGGAGCAAGGCCTGCCCTGGTGATCGGTTGGTTGATCATACTGAGCGGGGCAGTTGGCGCATCCGCGGTGGCATTGGGATTTGCTGCATACCTAAGAGCCCTCCTTGGGGTCCCAGCCATGCCCTCCGCCCTTCTGCTGATAGTGCTCTTGTCCCTGATTCTGCTAGTTGGGATAAAAGAGGCGGCCTGGTTGGCAATCCTTGCGACCTTCGTCGAGGCTTTCGGCCTACTGTTGGTGATCTTCGTGGGACTTCCCTATCTCGGGGAGGTCAACTACTTTGAGATGCCATCCGGGATCTCCGGCGTCTTCCAGGCTTCAGCCCTTCTCTTCTTCGCCTACCAGGGCTTCGAGGAGATGGTCAAGCTCTCCGAGGAGACGAGGGACCCAGAGAGGACGATTCCCCGGGCGCTGATCAGCGCAGTTGCCATATGCATTCTCCTCTACGTGATGGTTGCCGTAAGCGCGGTGAGCGTCATGGGTTGGGAGCCCCTTGGAGCCTCCCCTGCACCCTTCGCCGAGATCGCCTTCGCCGCTCTTGGAAAGGATGCCTTCGTCGTGATCTCTGTGATCGCCCTCTTCGCCACGGCAAACACCGTCCTGCTCCTTCTCCTCGCCTCATCTCGCATGATATATGGAATGGCCCGCTCGTCCCATCTGCCCCACGCCCTGTCCTCTGTCCATCCTGGCAGGAGGACGCCAAGGAATGCCATACTGGTTACCATGGCGGTCTCCATGATATTCGTCCTCGTGGGAGATATCGTCCTTGTGGCCAACTTGACCAACTTCACCATCTACGTCGCTTTCATCACCGTAAACGGTGCCTTGATCCGCTTGCGATGGTGCAAGCCTCATTTGATCAGGCCCTTTCGGGTTCCCATCTCGTTGGGATGGATGCCACTCTTGCCTGTCCTCGGAATCCTCAGTTGCGCCTTCATGCTGATGCAGCTGCCGACCCAGGTGCTAGTCGGAGGCGGCCTCCTGACGATCATGGGATGGCTCCTCTTCCCTAGGATCTCCAGAGGAGGCGAGTGATCGGGCATACCTCAAGTAATTGCATACAGGCTCGCCCAGGGGGATAATCCGTCCCCTTGAGAGCCCATCTTCTATGGTGATCTCCGCAATCGTGGGCGGCGACATGCGGGGAAGCGTGGGGCTTCCGGGGCAGAGGATGAGCTTTCCTTTGATCTCCTCGACAAGGGGGCGATGGATATGGCCGAAGATGAGGATGTCTGCCTCCATCTCTCTCGCAAGCATTATGGGTCCAAGCGAGTCCCTGGAGAGGGAGGCCTGATGGACGATCCCGATTCGGACCCCCTCCACCTCGAAGACCCGCCTCTCCGGCAGAATTCGCCTGAGGGTCGGAGAGTCGCTGTTGCCGAAGACGGCCTCAACTTGCCCCATCTCTTCCAATGAGCGCAACGCCTCGATCGTCGTGAAGTCCCCGGCATGTACCAGGAGGTCTGCACCCTCTAGCCTGGATGAGATGAGATGGGGCATCCTTCCTTCCAGGTGGGTGTCGGCGAGCGCCAACAATCGGATCATACGTGCATGCGCCTCATGCCATCTTCGACGATTCCAAGGAACTGTGCTCCAACCGCGACAACGCTGTTCGTGAATATGGACGTATTTATCTCGAAGATTGGGTAGCGATACTTCGAGTAGTTCGAGACAAGCCAGCTTGTCGGCGTCATCTTCCCCTGGAAGATCTCTCTATAGTCCTCCTTCACCGGTATGTGGACTATGTCGTCGGCATTGCCTGACCGCTCGATCAAGGAGACCAGGTTCGAGTCGGGATTGGAGGTTATGGGCATTACATCAGCCCTCCTTCGCTGGGCGTTGAGGGTGCCCTCCAGGATCTCGTAGCTGTTTCCACTGCCGCTAATGGGGAGGTAGACGTCTCCTATCTGGAAGCTCGGCGTGTTGAAGTCTCTATCCCAGTAGCTGGACTTGTTCAGATGGGTGAACCTCATCTCGAATGCCCGGGCGACCAGGCCGGACCTGCCCACCCCGCCGATGATATATCTACCGCTTCGGGGAAAGAGGCGGCCGAACCAGCGCTCCAGCCGCTCTCCGTCCATATCCATCATGAGCCGGGCGTTCTCCTCGAAGTCCACGATTGTTGAGCGATACTTGGGGCAGGACTTCTCGCAGACCCCTTGCAGCCTCATCTGGACGTCCATGAAGACGGCGTTGAGGAATGCCAGTACCTCCAGCTCGAACTCGGTGCCAAGTGGTGATAGGCGCGAGCGCATCTCCTTGTCTGTGGCGTACTTTGTCCTTCCCTCGATCACAAGTATGGAGCCTTTCTCGTAGTCCTTGACGAGGTCGTAGGCCGTGCCGTCCTTGTTCGCGGTGATGAGCTCGATGGAGCCACCGTGGCTGATCACGTCGTAGATGTACTTGTTCACCGAGGGCGTCTCACCCGACCCGGAGACGGCTATTCCCAGGTTCTTCTTGCTGTTGTCGAAGTGGTTCTGGAGGGGGTCTTCGAGCGTACAGGGGAAGACGTTGTCGAAGTGGTTCTGGAGCAGCTGAAGAAAGCTATAGAGCGAGAGGGCACTGCGACCGGCGGCCAGGCCGTAGACGAACTTGTTCTCGTTGCTCGACCGAAGAAATGATACAATGGCGTCGGAGAAGCTGGCCACATCCGACATATCGAGGTGGAGCAGCTTCTCCAGGAAACCGCACTGAAGCGCGGTAGCATCGCGGAAGGTATCTATCTGACCGGACATAGGAGTACGTTTTGGATTGCCGGTCAAGATAAGCCTTTTCTCCCCTAGCTCACCACCTCGAAGAGGAGGTCCTTCTCTCTCGCGAGGGAGATCTCCTGGCCGATCCTCCTTCCGGTGGAGAGGTTGCTCTCTATCAGATCCGAGTAGGGCGAGCCGTTGATGAATAGGTTGGTGCCGGCAACGATTCGAGCGGATATCTCGAAGACCTTGAACTCGAGGTCGTCTGTGACTATCGTCTCCAGGCTGAAGGGTCCGATCATGCCCCCGAATAGATCGATGGATGTCTCCACAACTCTCTCCCCCAGCTCGAAGACGCGGGTGAGCAGTGACTCCCTCAGGACAAGGGGCAGGTTTCCGGTGACCACGAAGCTTGGATAGATCCCCGCCTCCTCCAGCTCGTTCACCGATCCTATGCGAAAGATCTCGTCTGCGTTGGACTCCACGCGCCGATCTATGCCGAGCATATCGAGCGTGCCCCTCTTCAGACGGTATCCCTCGCTACGTATCGGGGAGTAGAAAAAGTGGATGTAATACCTGGTGCCCAATATGAACTCCTGGATGGTGTAGCGTTGGTCATTCCTGATCTTGCCCTGGAACTCTCTCTTGTTCTTGGCGATGAAGAAACCCCTGCCGCCCTTGGCGCCGTGATACTTCACGATGACCGGTCGGTCGATTGCCTCGGCGCTCTCGAACCGCATGGGCACGTTCACCCCCGCTCTCAAGAGCCACTCCCGTTCCATCTCTCGGTCGCTCTCCCAGGCGAGGACGCGCCGGTTGCCGAACGTGGGCACGGCCATGCGCTCGAATGACTCGATTCCCAGGTACTCCACGAGAGAGCCATGGGGCACGATTATGACATTCTGATCCACTAGCTTCTCGGCTTCCTCCACCAATGCCTTGTAGGAGTCAAGGCAGAAGAAGGAGTCTGGTTTGGCCAGGGGGAAGGCGTCGTAGAAGCGAGGGGGCTCGCCTATGCAGATGCCCACGGTCTTGAAGCCCTCCAAGCGAGCCCCATGGAATATCTGGAGGCTGCTGTGGGAACAGACCGTGGCAATTGTGATATCCCGAGGGTCGTAGCCCTTCAGGATCTCCCATATCTCCTCTTTGGCGATCATGATGCTAACCCTTTACTCTTGCCTATGAAAGGGGAGGGTTGGGGTAGGGGTACATAATACCTTTGGAGGGGGCGAAGCTGGAACCCTAGTACGATCGGCTCTCGACCCGTCTGATCGTCCCGAGGCATGTGCGGAAGGGCAGAAGAATGCAATCGAACGAGCCAGAGGCGAAAGGATAGCAAGGGCGGCCTTAATCGATCAGAAGCAGCCCAAATAGCTCTACATGCTGCGAATAGGTGGTCAGCACTTCGGGATCATAGCCCGCGTTCCTCAGCGTCTGGAAGACGTCGATTCCGCAGGCCTCCATGGAGGGCCTCATCACATCCTTATGTCGGCACTTGATCGCCTCCAGGGGGCCTACTTCCTCCCCCTCATCCAGCCTCTCCTCGATCACACAGCTCTGACAGAGGGTACAGGGCATGGCATAGAAGCCAAAGGCCTTGTAGAATCCCCGGAGGAAGGCCACCCTCTCCAGCTGGAATACGGCCTTATGCATGCGAGTGACCGAGTCCCAGAGGTGATGATGGAGCCTCTTTGGCGGCACATCCGGATTGGGCGGGGCCTCAAATCGAGCCAGTATCGCCCTTTCGTAATCGGCGAGCACGCTTGCCGTCTCCTCCGGCGTCGGGGCGTAAGGTGGACAGCATAGATGCTTTCCGTAAGCCCTACACCCATAACGACATTTGAATCTGACCCAATTGGCAACGACGACATCGCGAGCGGAGATGAGCCTTATATCCTCATGTACCTCTCTGAGCTCTTCGAGGAGGCCATCCAGACGATCGTCCTCTTTCATAGATCCATCCCCGTTCCCATCATCGCGACCCTTTGAACCACGGGAAGTACTCCGGATAGTCATCCCTGTTCGCCCTGACCGGCCTTCCTAGCTGTTGGGCCCTAATCCATGGATCGGACGAGAGGTACAATGGGGAGAGGGCGTTTGATCCCTCTGTTGCGTTGATCTGGACCGGATCCCCAAGAGGCGTCTCTCCCAGCCAGTCGGCGCTCCAGTTAGTGGCGGTAATGTTAGTGGCAACGAGCTTTCCGTCTACGAGGGTCTTGCCCCTTGGAACCCCACCCCAGCTCCAGAGGTCGTTTGTCTTCTCTTCCTCTGTCGGGACGGTATTGTATTTCATGAACTCGTCAAGCCATGCCCGACCGAAGTCGCCTCCCACGCTTTGAGGGAGATCGGCCGCGGTCAAAGGGCAAAGAGATCCCAGGAGCAGAGATATGACCAGGACTATGCCCATTCTCATAAAGTATCGCCATTACATATCGGACCTGCGATCGATAAAAGCCTTTCTGCAGAGCCTTATGCGCTCAGAAGGGCGGCATCCATTGGTTGTTCTGGCCATATGTGGCGTTGTTGACCAGAATAGGCTCCTGGTAGAGGGAACTTCCAAGCCAGTCGCTGTAGTTGTTGGCCTTTTTAGTAAGGTTGATCTCAACGAGCATCCCATCCTCAATTGCCTTTCCCCTGGGTGTCCCTCCCCAGCTCCAGAGGTCGTTTGAAGCATCCGGCGATATATCGGTCTCCTTCTGGAGGGCATCGATCCAGGATCTGGCGAAGCTTCCGGATACGCTAAAGAAGCGATCTCCTTCGTTCGCATTGGAGGTTGCGAATGAGCCATCGAAATCTGCCGCCAGCGTGGCCATCGCCGCGACCCCTAAGGCCATCAGCGCAAGAATCAGAGATAAGGTTCTCATGGGATCCCCTCCCGGACAGCCCATATCATGGGGAGATAAATAACCTTTCGTCGCTCGATTGTTTCTACTCGATCTTTCCTGCGGCGATCTCGATTGCCCGAATCACGCTCTCCCTGGGGATGATCGTTGCAACGGGGATGGATAACAGCTTCTCAACCGTTGGGCTGACGATTGGAGCGCATACAAGGGCCGCTGCCCCATCGCGCTCCGCCCTTATGGCAGCGATGATGGCCTCCTCTATCGTCGTTGCCGAGTACTCCCGGAGGACCAGCATCTTATCGCCTATGCGCATTCTCTTCTCGCTGATCTTGTCGAGGACCGGTCGTGCGGCGATGATTGCGATGAAGTTTCCCTCAGGGCCCTCGATCTGCCTGACGGTCTTTGCGATCTGTCTGAGGGTAGTGATGTTCGGCTCCCGATGTCCTGAGAGGATCTTGTAAAGCGTGCTCTGGGGTATTCCCGAGAGCCGGGAGAACTCCCTCGCGCTGAGCCCCAGATCGGAGAGGACCTCTCTCAATGCCTCGCGGAGCTTCTCATCCGACTGGAAGGCCGCCCTCATAATCCTATCTGCATGGGGCATACTATCAGGATAGGCGAGATGGATATTTGTACTTTTGGGATTATTAATATAACTATAAATTATATATGGTGTCACTGGGTTATAGATCGCTATAATAGCCTTGAAATGGTGGACCTTCATCGAGGATTGCAGGGTAGTTCCCGCTTCCAGCATCTAATATTCAATCCTTATTGTGTAAGTTACAAATATCTTTTATCACAATAAGGTCAAATAAGTGGCCCAAACAGAAAACATTATATCCCGTCCCAAACCATTTACACTTATGGGCGAACACTCGGTCAGGTGCACGGGATGCGGAGACCTCCTGCCCCCCTGCTCCCTGAGATGTAGCAAGGATGATGGCCTTCCGAGGGCTGAGTATATCCAAAGGAGGATTGTCCCTCGCGACCTGCCCGGCATATGGAGGTTCATCGACTGGCTGCCAGTGCGCGAGCCTCTGAAGGGGACGGGAGGAGGGGCTGTGAGCTACAAGAGCTCTGGGCTCGCTCGGGAGCTAGGTTTGGAGAACCTGCTGATCAGCTTCTCTGGTTATTGGCCGGAGATCGGAGCCACATTGAGAGGCTGTTCGTTCAAGGATCTGGAAGCTGCTCCGACCATGCGGCGGCTTGTGGAGAACGGCGGAGGCATCATGGTGGTCGCATCAGCGGGAAATACCGCGAGGTCCTTTGCCCAAGTGGCGAATGCAGCCAACCTCCCGCTCGTGCTCGTGGTTCCAAAGGAGAGCCTCCATCGCCTCTGGGCGATCGATGGGGAGGGCCCGATCTGCCTTGTGGCAGTTGAAGGGGACTACAATCAGGCGATCGTCTTGGGGGAGAGCATCTCCTCGGAGGAGGGCTTCCAGGCCGAGGGGGGAGCCCGGAATATCGCTCGCAGGGACGGCATGGGCACGGTTATGCTCGAGGCTGTGCTTCGCGCAGGAAAGCTTCCTCATCACTACTTTCAGGCGGTTGGAAGCGGAACAGGCGGCATAGCTGCTTGGGAGGCCTCGATGAGGCTTCTCGCTGACGGTCGTTTCGGGGAACGCCTCCCACGCCTTCATCTGGCCCAGAACCTGCCATGTGCCCCCATTCACTCCGCCTGGATGGACCTGGAGGGGCCAAAGTCCACATGTCCCCGGGGGATGTACGACGACGTCCTCTTCAATCGACATCCGCCTTATGCGATACCGGGCGGGGTTGCAGAAGCCCTGCAATCAACCAACGGTGCGGTATATGGCGTGGGGAACGAGGAGGCAAAGGCTGCAGAGGTCTTATTCCAAGAGGCCGAGGGGATCGATATACTGCCCGCAGCGGCCGTCGCCGTCGCCGCACTGATCCAGGCAAGGCGTGCTGGACGCATAGGGGATCGCGATCACGTTCTTCTCAATATCACCGGGGGTGGCATCTCCCGGTTGAAGGAGGACTTCACAATGAATTACATCACAAATGATATGACGGTTCACCACGGCGATTCCGCAGAGGCGGTCGTGGCGAAGATCAGGGAGATATTGCGAGGTAGAGGCATATGTTGCTGACCATACTGGGCGGCCTGGACAAGGACGGCAGGCCCGAGGCGGTGGATCGGATCGATATGGTGCGAGGGGAGATCCTCGGCATCGTCGGCCCCACTGGTTCGGGGAAGAGCACACTGATCGACGACCTGGAGCAGTTCGCACAAGGAGATACATCCTCGCGCCGAGAGATACTGATAGATGGCAGGCCTCCCGAGGAGGCGATCAGGAGCGATCCTCGCAAGAAGCCGGTCGCCCAGCTATCCCAGAATATGCACTTCCTCGCCGATATGAGCGTGGAGGAGTTCCTGAAGATGCACGCGAAAAGCCGGGGCAAGGGCCCTGAGATCGTCGACCGCGTCGTCGAGCTTGCAAACACCCTCACCGGGGAGCCTGTTCGCCGTGAGCATCACCTCACCATGCTCAGCGGTGGGCAATCGAGGGCTTTGATGACTGCGGATATTGCAGCCATTAGCGACTCGCCCATAGTCCTCATAGACGAGATCGAGAACGCCGGGATCAAGAAGCAGGAGGCTTTGAACCTCTTGGCTGGAGAAGGAAAGATCGTCGTCGTCGTGACCCACGACCCCATGCTCGCCCTGATGACATCTCGAAGGATCGTCATGAAGAATGGGGGGATGGTCAAAGTGATCAACACCTCTGATGGGGAGAAGGGCGTCTTCTCCGACCTGCTCCGGGTGGACCGCTGGCTCTCAACGCTTCGGGAGGCCATTCGCCAGGGCGAGGCGGTGGGGGCAGCCCTTTGAGGCTGGCGGTAGTTGCCGGCACGCCTGGATCTGGGAAGACCTCGGTTCTGATGCACACGGCCAGAGCCCTCCAGGAGATTGGACTCCAGCCGGCTGTCGTCAAGATCGATTGCCTCTGGACCGAGGACGACCAGCGGTTCTCCCGCCTGAATATTCCGGTGCGCGTAGGCCTCTCAAAGGATATGTGCCCCGACCACTTTTCGATCTACAACGTGGACGATATGCTGGCTTGGGCGACGGCAGAGGGCGCCGATATCCTTCTGAACGAGACGGCCGGCCTCTGTCTGAGGTGCGCCCCCTATCCCGACCGCGCCCTTGCGATATGCGTCATCGACGTGACGACAGGTCCAAACACTCCCCTCAAGGTTGGCCCCCTATTGACAACGGCCGACGTCGTTGTGATGACCAAGGGGGACCTCGTCTCCCAGGCGGAGAGGGAGGTTTTTCGGGAGAGGGTGCTCGAGGCCAATCCTCGGTCGCGCATAATCGAGGCTAACGGCCTCTCCGGGAAGGGTGCAACTGAGCTTGCCACGATGATTCGATGCGGTCCTGAAGCTGAGGGGGAGATGCTGCTTCGGCACAACCCGCCCCTATCGATATGCACCCTCTGCACAGGGGAGCTCCGCGTCGCAAAGGCGTATCACCGAGGCGTCCTCCGCCACCTTGATGGCTTCATGGAGTATCAGGGGGAGTGAGGGTGGAGATCGAGCAGCTCCTCCCAGGGTTCAACTGCGGCGAGTGCGGTTGGCGAAGCTGCAGAGAGTTTGCCCGGCACCTCTTGAGGGGAGGGGATATCGAGGGCTGTCCTCCACTAAAGCAGGAGCGCTTTTCCAAGAACCTCTCCCGGCTGAAGGTGGAGCTCGCCAGAGCGAGGGGGGCTGTCGGCGCGGAAGAGATGATACGCGGCGTGATAGACGGCCTGGAGGCCGATCTCGCGCTCGCCCCCCTTGCGGGGGAGCCATCCTGTCGAGAGGACATCCACCCGTTTGATCCATGCGTTGCATTACATGAGGGCGATCTTCTGCGATACCGCCCATTGGGATGCCCCATCACCCATTTCGCAAGGGTTCTCGCCTCCGGCCAGGGGATAGCAACGGTGCATATGACAGGCCCGTTGCACCTAATGGGCAATCCGGATGCGATCTTCAAGGACGTAGGCCTCTGCATCGTCTTGGCCTTCGAGGGGCTCGTCTCCCGCGGGCGGGTGCCAGATGTGGGGGAGACCGTGCGCTTCCTTCCCGAGCACTGCATGATGCAGAAGGTGCACTCGGGGGTCGTCGTCCACTCCGAGGGAAGGATGGTGAGGATAGAAGGAGTGGACCTGAAGGTCTGGTAGCGTGGCCTGCCTTCCGGCCGGCCCCGCTGCAGACATGATCTCCTTCACGCCCACGGCTTGAAGGGCTCGTCGCCAACGGGCAAGCCGTACATGCCAGCGCGAGAGTTCTTCAGGCAGGTGCAATCGAAGATGCCACCAGCGCCCCAGTCCTTCGTCTCAGTGGGGTTCATGTCGGCCCATCTTCCGTAACAACAGGGGTTCCATCCATCGAAGTTCTCAAGACCCCCTATCTCGGCCCATGGGCCGACGGTTTCAACGTGTACAGGAGGTCTAAGGGTGCTTGTGCGATCGGTCAATGGATCGGTCAGGTCAAAGCTTCCACTGGGCCCCCATCCGCTTCGAAATTCTGACGGGCCCGCCCCATCAGATCCCCGAGCGCTTCCTGAGTTCTCCCCGTTCGAGAATAAGAATGTCATATCCATGGCCACGCCTCCTGAGATGAAGGGCGATATGGCCAGCAAGAGAACGATCAACGGCTTTGCTAACATACGGGGTTTTACTATTGTCTCCATCCTTAATAAATGCATATGTTGAACCCGAGGATGGGGCTATGCGGGCCCTTCCGCTGGCGCCGCAAGGCCTGAATGAACATGGGATCGGGGCCTGAAGCGGATATACAAGGCAATCGCTGCGGCGAATATTCCTAGGGAGATCCCGTTTGCGCCTATCAGAATGGCGTTCTCGATAAGAAGGCCATATACGAGCCACAGAAGGCAGCCCATGCTGTACTGAAGCAACATGGGAAAGCTCACATCGCTCACCGATCTAGTCCGGAGTATCTTGACCACCTGGGGGACGAAGCCGAACGTGGTCAACAACGCCGCGGCATAGCCTATGAACTCCGGGCTCGCTGGTATGAAAGATCTCTCCTCTGGACTATGAACGGGCCGCCTGCTAGATGAACTTTCCCTCGAAGCGAGATCCATGATGGATTCAGCGGTATACGATCGGATGGCTGCAAGGACAGCCGTGCTTTCGCCCTTGCAAGCATGTTGATCAACAGCTTGCGCTCTATCGGATGGCGTTTTAGTCCAACCATCCGGGCATGGAGATCTTCTCTCCGAGATAGCGGCTCTATCGAAGAGAATGGCTGTGGGGAGGGGCTTATCACCCCAACCAGCAGCCTAAAAAAGTGGCGGAGCGATATCGTTCGGGGTGTTCGAGGAGATCGTGCTGCCTATGATTATCGGCGCCGTTACACTCCAGTAGACTCCACCGCCGTCAATGATCGCTGTATTCGAGTTGATGACGCTACCTTGTATTGAAAGCTCAGTATAGATCGGTGTGCTGCTGCCCTCTTGTGCAGAGTTATACACGCCACCGCCAAGGGCGCCATTATTATTGCGAACGGTGCTGCTATCTATCGTCAAAGCGCCGCCGTCCCAGTTTGCCAAGCCCCCACCTTTATTTGCCATGTTGGTAGCAATTGTACATCCAGTCGCCGTCGTCGATCCTTCCTGGAAGTTGGCAACTCCTCCACCGAGGTTTCCTGCAGCGTTTCCTGTGATCATGCATCCGTTCAGCGTTGTCGATCCAGGGCTTTCGCTATCGAAGCCGCCGGTATAGATGCCGCCGCCGTTCTCATTTGCAGTATTTCCATAGATATTGCTATCGGTAACCGTCATCGTGCCCTGCCAGTTGTGGAGCCCCCCACCGTCCCATGTTGCTGTATTTCCAAAGATCTCGCTATTCGAGATGGTTGCCGTGCCGCTACTTTGTATTCCACCGCCACTCACTGCGTTCTCCTCGGTTCCTGCATCATTTCCAGAAATAGTGCTATATTGTACATCTAGTGTGCCAAAGTTAGCAATACCTCCACCAATTAATGCCGCGGTATTATCTGATATTATGCTACCTATTATATTCATAATATTCCAGTTAATAATGCCGCCTCCGCCGACAAAACCGACACTTGAGCTGGCGATGTTCTCGGAAATGGTGCTGTCTATTATCGTTACTACCCCATCGTTGTCAACGCCGCCGGAATGATGGGCGGCATTCCCTGAAATGTTGCAGCTTGTTACTTCAAGAATGGCTGGAATCCAGATATCATCGACATAATGGCCACCGTTATAAATGCCGCCGCCATATCCCTCAGTTGTGCTGGTACCAGCTATGTTATTGGATATGACGCAGTTCGCAATTGCGAGCTGGCCGAAATTCACGATGCCGCCTCCAACCAGATACGCTATTCCATCTTGATATCCATCGGTGCCAGAACCGCCCTGAATAGTCATCCCCGATAGGGCTACTTGCGCGTCGGCATTGTTCATGCCGATGGTGAGCACAGATCCGGCTTGATTGCCATCAACGATGGTACTGCCCGATCCAGCACCTTCCAAAGTCAGCGACTTGTCTATCATGACGTTCTCAAGGAAGGTTCCACTGAGCACCTTGATCACGTTGCCGTCATACATGGCGTCAACTGCATCCTGAATGAGCTCAAAGTCACAGGCCACTTTGCCCACCAGGGTGGTCGGTGTCTGATCAAGTCCGATTGTGTTTACCCATAGCCCATTATCTCCGCCCACTGCTGCCACATGCAACCTTCCGTACATGTCCCTGATGGCGTTAGGATCTGACTCGATGACACCACCCACATTGTACCAATTGCCGTTGACATTATCCCATAGACTGCCATCTCCGCCCCGCACGAAGGTGTGGATGAGGCCATCCGTATCCACCACTGGTGCGGGATTGCCATTTATTATGCTGCCAATGGCAGGCGAGATGAAGCCTCCCAATCCCGTCCAGGTCGCTGTATTCGAAGTTATATCAAGGGCATTGCACCATAATGCGCCATCCTCACCTCGCACAAAGGTGTAGACAAATCCGTCGTTGAACGGATTTATAACCGGCTTTGCGTCCGAAGTTATGGAACCGCCAAGGGCTTGCCAGGCGCCATCGACGTTGTCCCAGAGCGCTCCGTTGCTACCCTTCACAAGCACATGCAGCTTTCCATTGGCATCGTAGATTGCTTGAGGACTCGATTGGATAATCCCTCCAAGAGGGGACCACTCGCCGGTGGTTAGGTCTTTCAGCCAGATGGAGTTATCTTCACCCTTGACAACCGCTACCAAGCGATCGTCTGGCGATAAGGCGGCACAGGGATTAGATGTGATCGAGCCTCCCAGATAGCTCCAGCCAATACCCAAGACGTTCTGCCAGAGTGCATTATCGCTGCCTTTCACGAAGACATGAATATTGCCCTCTTCATCATTTATTGCATAGGGATCGGATGTGATATGGCCACCTAATCCCTGCCAGTCTCCACCTGCATTATCCCATAATCCGTTATCTCCTCCTTTCGCAAAGATATGTCTCGTGCCATCAACTGCCTGGATCTGATAGGGATTGGAGGCCAGGTACCCGCCAAAGCCATTCCAGACCCACGAGCCAGGGGTAGGAATGAGGCCAGCTGTCGTGCTTTGAAGATCCCCCCCAAGGTTGGTCTCAATCGCGGATGAGCTCCCTGCGAAGGCCGATATGCTGCCAGAGACGGCTTCGCTACTTGCATCGAAGCTCTTGGATGAAGAATCATCCGAGGTACTGGCGGCGTAAATTCGCACATCTCCATTTGAATTTAAATTCTGGATCGAGGTCACAAAACTGTTTGCGCTACCACTCAGGCTCGATGCCAGCTGATCGGCAGAGGAGAGGTAGGAATAAGCATCTCCTTCTGCAGAAGTGGACATAATTGCGGAATATGCCTTTGACTCAAGAGAGTCAGCCTGGATGAAGCCTGATGCCTCTGCACCATCCGAGGCCGTTGCCGTTAGAACGCCGCTTATGCATCCTATGCCGTTCAAGCCGCCAGTTAACTTGACGGTGTTACTAGAGGATCGGGCCTCACCATTAGAGTATCCCAAGACGCCGGATATGCTTGAAGCTTGAACTGCATTGGCCATGCCGGATTGAGCTGAGGCTGCCTGGAAAGATCTCACGGTGCCATACAGGACTCCAGCGTTCTGAGCTACATAGGTGGATCCACTATTGCATGAAACCGCGGTCTCGGATCGGCCGACAGCTTGAACATCTTGGTTCAGGCTCACAAGATCGTCCGAGGCATAGGTTGAAATCGTCGAACTCAGGTCGCCTTGCGAAATAATGCTGTTTGAGACGATGGACTGGCCATTGCTAGCAACCTTAGCTATACCGTTAATGCCGCTTCCCTCAACGGAGCCGATAGAGAATATCTTGCTATTTCCAATAATACTGCTCTCAGTCAGACTGGTTGAGCCATCCAGATCATAGCTCATGCTGATTGAGGATGTACCTCCTCCCCCTCCTGACGTGCACTCGAACGATATTGCTGCGGACAGGCTAGATATAAAAAATACTATAATTATATATCTATAGATGATACCCGATCTTATAATCATCTGAGCACCTCTGCCGAATCCATCATCAATATCTATTATTAATAGTTTGCGAGGATGTGTTTTCTATATATCTGTTTTCTGATTCCTCGCTAATTTGCATGGGATCTGGCTGGTTTCGAGTGGATCGGATGGTGGGCGGCTCTCTCCGGCCTGCTGATAGCCATGTACTATCCGGTGATAATCAGCTGGGCCCTCGTCTACCTCGGGAAGTCCTTTACCCTTGATTGGGGGGCGGACACCAATGCCTACTTCTTCGGGACGGTCCTCCAGCTTACGGGCTCGCCTTGGGATCTGGGTGGCTTCCAATTCCAAATCCTGATCAGCCCCCTCATCGTTTGGGGGATGGCTTGGCTTATAGTGAGCAAAGACGTTGTCTCCGGGATCGAGAAGGCGAACAGGATCTTCATGCCCCTCCTCTGGGCGCTGGCGGTTGTGCTGGTGGCAAGAGCACTGACCCTTGATGGCGCCCTTTCAGGGATAAACTGGTACCTCCAGCCCGACTTCGAAAGGCTCCTCGATCACAACGTCTGGCTCGCAGCCTATGGCCAGATATTCTTTACCCTCTGTCTGGGTTCGGCGACGATGATCGCCTACTCGAGCTACCTTCCTGAGGGGACCGACATCGTGAACAACGCCTTCATAGTGAGCTTTGCCAACTGCGCGTTCAGCTTCCTGATGGGCTTTGCGGTCTTCGGAACCCTTGGGTACATGGCCGCAACAACCGGCCAGGATGTTGGAGATGTCGTAGCATCAGGAATCGGCCTTGCCTTCGTGGTCTTCCCGAAGGCCTTGAGCCTCCTTCCAGGCTTGAAGGTCCCTACAGCCGTCGTCTTCTTCACCTGTCTTGTGGTGGCAGGCATATCATCCCTGATATCCATGGTGGAGGCCTTCGCTGCTGCCTTGATGGACAAGTTCGGACTCGGAAGGGCGAGGGCTGTGAACGTGACGATCGGCCTTGGGCTTCGCGGTGCTCTATGGAGGCCTCGCCTTCTTCGTGAGGATCGCCCTGAAGAAAGGGCACGACCACGATCCCGACGGGCCTATGCGAAATGGGTGAAGAACGGAATGTCAAACAGGTTCTTCGCTGAATTGTGTGGATAAGACTTCTTGAAGAGTTCCGATGCGAATCATTTAATATGTCTTGGTTACTTTGTGGTGAGCTGCTGCACCTTTTACCATCCTCTCGCAAACGGGGAATCATTTCGAGAACGCCGTCTCGTCTGAGAACATAAATAGATATAAATTTAGTATTAGTTGGATAAAATCGGTGGAGGTAATGTGGATTCATATGGTTTCCAGATAATTTTTTCATGCATTACAGTACGATAAATTTAAAAAGGATCAAAGCGTAAGATATCATTGGGTGTTCTGAGGGCGGTGTGGACAAAGAACAGGATACCTCTGAAATTATGGGTGTGATTCAGTGCAATATCTCCGAATAATGACCGAAATTCTGATAATGGCTGCCTTAGTTTGCGGCCTTATATTACAGGCGTCTGGTGCAGAGAGCACGGTAAAGCTTGCGAACGATGATATTCTCAAGATGGAGACGCTGCATCACTTCCACCTCGCATCGGATGGGACAAAGCTCGTCTATCTGGTAACCACCGGAACCGATCTGCTCCCGCCGGCAGACAACGGGACCCTAAGGCTTTTCGATATCAGCGCAAAGATGGAGGTTTCCCTCTCGGATCCCAACGAATCGGTATCTGTCTGGGCGGTCTCGCCCGATGGATCCAGGATAGCATATGCATCGATGCCAAACGATGGAGGCAATAGCTCCCTTACAATTCAGGACTTATCGACGCTAGTAAAGGAGAAAAAGAGCGATGTGCCCGAAGATATCTTGAGCGGATTTGCATGGCTGGGAGAAGATCATCTGGCCTTCACAGGAGCTTCTGAGGAGGAGCCGGCTGAGCAGCTTCCTGGCGATGTCATTATCATGGATGCGATCCCCGATCCGGTGATCCTCAAATCGTATTCGGTCGTGGATGGAACCTTAGTGCCACTTACGGCAAACGATGATGTCATCTATGCCTATAATCCATCTCCCGATGGCAGGTACATCATCTATAAGGCGGCCGAGTATCCGGAGTCCTGGCTTGAATCCTCCAAATTCAGATACGTAATGCTCGACATTTCGACAGGAGCGGAAGACGAGTTCATGGCGCTCGTAGAGGGGTACCAGGATGAGAACGAGTTTGCATGGTCTCCTGACAGCTCCGTGGTATATATCGAGAGGATGCAAAATGGCGGCATCAATTATCCCGTTCGATACACATCCGATATCGTAGCCTACACGCCGGCGACAAAGGCGCTCGAAGAGATCCCCATGAACTGGGACCGAAAGCTCCTGAAGGACCTCTTCAACGATGATATCGAGATGACGCCGTTCATTGGCGGAGTGTATGCCCTTCTCGCAAACGGAACAAACCCGTTGCTTGCAAAGTACATCAAGACGGATGGCGGTTGGGAGATGACTATTCTTTCGGGAGAACATCAGGGAAACATATTTGCCCTTGAGAGCACCCCTGACGGTTCAATCATCTGCTACAACTATAACACCGCCTCGATCCCGCCACAGATCTATGGAGCAGAAGTTTCTGCTCGAAGCATCGATAACAGCACGCTTCTGACAAACCTCAACGAGGATCTGCTCGAAAAGCCGCTTGGATCCTCCGAGGTTATCGAGTGGACGGGCTCGAAAAACGAGATCGTGCAGGGAGTCCTTCGATATCCGGCCGGTTATGAACCAGGCGTCAGATACCCTCTGGTCCTCGTCATACATGGAGGTCCCACTTATACCGACTTCGACAGCTGGCGCGACACATGGGAGTTCCCATACCATCTGATAACGAATGCAGGCTTCATCACCCTGTCTGCGAACTACCATGGTAGCAGCAACTACGGATTTGAGTTTGCACAGTCCATCGAAGGAGGGCCTTATACCGATATCCCCACCGAGGACTTCGAGAAGGGCATCGAATACTTGGCAGAGAGAGGGATTATCGATAAGGAGAAAATGGGAACGACGGGATGGTCGAATGGCGGTATTCTGACGCTTGCATGGATAACAACCTATGGTGGCCTGAAAGCCGCCGTTGCCGGTGCAGGAACGGCCGACCAGAACTCTCAGTTCTCGAACACCAACGGGGCCGTGATGACTAAGATGTACTTCGATGAGACGCCATTCCAAGATCCGGTGGCGTATATTCTCATTATGGGCGCTTTCCATGCAAAAAACGTCACAACTCCGCTCCTGATGCTGAATGGAATGGATGATAACTCGGTCTCGCCTGCAAGCGCGATCTCTACCTATCGGGCATATAAAGAAGGGAGTAAGGCTGAGGTACAGATGATCCTCTTCAAGGACGAGCCTCATCATCTGAAGAGATACACGAATCAGGTTCGAAAGGTGGACGAGGAGATCGGCTGGCTGAAGAAGTATATCCTCGAATCATAGGTTGTCCTTCCTGCGACGGATGGGGGCCTTTTGGACTTGGCACAGTCGGACGCAGCTGCGCCAAATCCAACTTCTTGAAATGGAAACGAAAAGCCAATTGAAATACCTGCGAGACACATCGCTAAATGCAGAGATGAACATGACTAGCCCGGGCCCCGGCGTGGCCGCCATCCGTAGGGCGTCGCTCTCCTCTTGCTGGGCCGGGGGCCTCCCTCCGGGCCGCCTTGCGCCACTGGTCCGTCTGCGAAGGGGGCGAGCTTCCAGGCGGCGCAGATGAGATCGGGGGTGCGGGAGAGCGATCGGCACCGGAGGGCGCGGCGGAGGCAGACGCAGGCGGAACGAGGGGCCAGGTGGCTTCTCCTTTGGAGCGCTCTAATGCTCGGCTTTCTCCTGTGGGCGGGGGCCGAGGGGGCGCTGGAGGAGAGGGCGCCGGCCATGGACGATGCGCTGAAGGGGTGGGGGAATCGGGAATGTATTTAGCAGAAGCTACTATGAAGGGTAATAGGTGGAACGAGATGGCTCTTGCCGAAATATGCAGAGAGGATGCACAATTGCGCGCCTTGGACTCCTATGGGGAATTCAGCGAGGAGTTCATAGCCGACGTTCTCGATGCTATGCGAGAGGCAGAGATGGGGCTTGTAAAGCGATTTGATGACGTCGAAGACTTAATAGCCGACTTGTTAAATAAGTGATATGTTTTGCATGATTTTGTAGCTTATTCTTATGAAATCGAACCCAAATTTAAAACTAATTTTAGACGTCTTGCAAAAAATAATGTCCCAGCTGAATTAATCGTCAGTATGATCTGGATGCTGTAATAGTTGGAGTTATAATCGATGGGCTATTTGGCACTATTTCGCTATGTCTTATTGCGCCATCTGACCGCAAGGGATATTATGTTATCCAATATCCACTAGACCACTGAATTAAGCCAGTAAGATGATCCTAACGGCCAATTCTGGTTTCAAGGTGGGAGAGTATGACTGCGATCATGGACTACTCAGATATCAAGCCAAATGTGATCCTACGAGGGCCACTATTTCCCGAACCAGTCCAAGTTATTACAGTAATTCCAATGGGAGATGCCATCAAGGTAATTGGGAAGGGACTAAACACCGGCAAGCTTCATGATCCCATATTATCCGCAGAGCAACTAGCAACTCTGGAGACCACACCTGAAGATGAACCCTTTGATGGCGATGCTAAAAACTTCCGCCTTGGCGTTGAAGCTATGCGGCTGGCCCTAGCCTACGAATATGATCCTTACTTCACATTATCCATCGCCAGGGTAGATCCTTTACCCCATCAGCTAGAAGCAGTCTACGACTATTTCCTGAAGCTTCCTCGCATACGCTTCCTCTTAGCAGACGACCCCGGAGCGGGCAAAACCATCATGGCCGGTCTGCTAATCAAGGAATTGAAGATCCGTGGCCTCATTAAGCGTATCCTCATTGTCTCTCCTGCCAACCTCACCTTCCAGTGGCAACGTGAGATGCAGGACAAGTTCAGAGAACATTTCGAAGTATTAAGAAGCGACATTCTCCGGGCCAACTACGGCTCTAATCCCTGGCAAGAGAGAAACCAGATCGTGACTTCGATGCCATGGGTCTCTATAATTGAGGATGCCAAAGAGAGTCTTCTGCGCAGCCACTGGGATCTTATCGTCGTGGACGAGGCCCATAAAATGAGTGCCTATAGCCCGGATCACAAGACTTTGGCTTATCAGTTAGGTGAGGCGCTCTCCGACAGAACCGATCACTTCCTGCTGATGACTGCAACGCCTCATAAAGGCGATCCGGCCAACTTCAGCCTCTTCTTGCGGCTACTGGATAAGGATGTCTATGCTGATATAAAGAGCCTTGAAGAGGCGATGAGGCGGCACGAGGCCCCCTTTTATCTTCGCAGAGTGAAAGAGGCAATGGTCACCTTCCCAGATCCAAATACAGGTAAGGCCAAGAGTCTTTTCACGAGGCGGCTGGTCAAGACTATTGAATTTGAAATCGACAGTGATGAATGGGATTTGTACAACTCATTGACAGAATATGTTCAGGCGCAGTCAATTAAGGCGGCACAGGATAACTCAGCCCGTGGCCGTGCCCTCGGCTTCACCATGGCCATGCTCCAAAGAAGGTTTGCTTCCAGCATCTATGCCCTCCGGCGCAGTCTAGAGCGGATCAAGGACAAGCGAGAAAAGGTACTCAAAGATCCTGAGGGTTATCGTCAGCAGCAGAAGCTCAAGAAAGTACCTGAGGATTATGAAGAATTGCCCGAGGACGAGCAGCAAGAGATACTCGATGACCTGGAGGGCGTTGTAGCATCCATAGATCCAGATGCTCTAAAAGAGGAAATATTCCAGCTTGGCAAGCTAATCGATCTAGCCCGGCTTCTGGAGCAGCGGGAAGTTGAATCAAAGCTTCGCAAGTTGAAAGACGTATTAACCGAGCAGGGCGTCTTCAAGGACCCGAAGATGAAGCTGCTCCTATTCACGGAACATAAGGACACTCTTGACTACCTGGCAGGAGATGGAAAGGATGGGCGGCC
>Ga0268281_1000181_pt1 | contig 49973 bp, 51 predicted proteins | sample saktaG_10_FD_190134 | JGI IMG/M metagenome (GOLD analysis project Ga0268281, IMG submission 190134) | Saline water microbial communities from Sakinaw Lake, British Columbia, Canada - sak_2011_5_24_50m | ecosystem: Environmental > Aquatic > Non-marine Saline and Alkaline > Saline ...
ACATTTATTTACGAATGTCTTTATTATTTTCATTCTAGCTTTTAGAATAAGTAGGGCTCTGCCCTACTTTAATATTTCTTTAAACTTAAGAATTATGAAAATTCATCGGAGATACTTGGTTTCAATTGTTTCTGCTTTAGCACCGGCCCCTTCAGGTTTAATATTTAGTGAAAATGTTACAAGTGATTTTGATGAAGGTTCATTTATTTTAAATTGGACAGATGCAGTTGAATTTGCAGAATATAATGTAACTATTTGGGTTAATGATATTTTCTGGCAAGTAGATAAAAATGACACATATCTTCTTGCTTATAATTTTAGCAATACAACAGAAGCAAATTATACATTTATGATTACAGGGTGGATTGCAAATGGAACACAAGGAGATAATTCTACAAATGTTTCAATGTACATTGATAGGACAGGGCCTGTTATGACTTTTCCAGTTTATACAAATGGTACAATTAGGAAAAATACAGAACTTTTGACATTAAATGTATCAGTTATAGATGATGATTCTGGTTTAACTGGAAGCATGTGTATTATAGATGGTAATGGGACAAATCAAACATTTGCAGTTTCATCAAGTGGATGGTGTAATGCTTCAACAATATGGTTAACTAATCTTGCAGACGGAAATAGAACAATTAATGTTTATACAAATGATACTGTTTCAATTATGACTTTAAATAATTCATATGTTGTTCAAGTAGATACTACTGCCCCCAATGTATCTTATTCATGTAATTCTGCAGCTGTTTCTCAAGATGGGGTTCTTACTTGTACTTGTTCTGGAACAGATGGAACTTCTGGGTTTAATTCTTCTTCACTTAGCTATACTGTAAGTCCATCTACTGCAAATACAGGGCCACATTCTGTAACTTGTTCTGCAAATGATTATGCAGGTAATTCTCAAACAGCAACTTTTTCATATACTGTTGAGGGAGTTAATTCTGGTACAACTGGAAGTGGAAGTTCTACAATAATTGGTAAAACATATTCAATAAATTCTGATTTATTTTTACAAGGATATTCTAGAGCTCTGGGAGTAAGTGATAGATTAATTTTTCCAGTAAAAGAACAAGAGCATTCAGTAAAAGTATTAGAAATAACTACAACAACTGCAAAAATTGTTGTTAGTTCTGATCCTCAAGAAGCTATTTTGAAAATTGGAGAACCTGTTAGATTTGAAATTACAGGAGATTCTATATATGATATGGAAGTTACTCTTAATTCTATTAATGGGAATAATGTTAATATTAGTATAAAAGAAAATGCAGATGAAATGACTTCTGAAGAAATTCAAGAAAAATTAGATAAAAAAATTTCTACAGGAGATGGTGAAGATATTTCTATTGTGGAAAAAAACCTTTGGAATAAATTGCTTTGGTTATGGATAATTTTAATTATCTTTGGAGCAGCTGCAATAATATATTTTTCTTTTATGTTTATGAAGCTTTTGAAGAAAAAATAATTTTTTTTGAAAACACAAACTATATATTTAGACTTATTTTCTTTTAACTATGGAAATGGACTTATCAAATTCAATGTTTGTAGATTTACATTTACATTCAAGATTTTCTAGAGCATGTAGTAAGAATATAACTATTCCAGAACTTGTTAAATGGGCTAGAATTAAAGGTTTAGATTTACTTGGCACATCTGACTTTACACATCCTATTTGGTTTGCAGAAATTAAAAAATATTTAAAACCAAATGAAAAAGGTTTTTATTATTATGAGGATGAGGAGGGTAAATTCCCATTTATTATATCTGGAGAAATTTCTTTAATGTATACTCAAGGAAGAGGTAGGAGAATTCATTTAGTACTTTTAATCCCTTCAATTGAAATTGCAGAAAAAATCCATTCGTATTTTGATACAAAAGGGAGAAGAGATTATGATGGTAGACCTATTTTTAAAATTCCTGGGGATGAATTTGTTAAAGATATGATGAATATATCTAAGGCAATTGAAATAATTCCAGCACATATATGGACACCCTGGTTTGGTGTTTTTGGAAGTAAATCTGGTTTTGATAGTTTAAAAGATTGTTTTAAAGATCAAATTGAAAATATTCATGCAATTGAAACAGGTATGTCAAGTGATCCTGCGATGAATTGGAGAATAAAAGAATTAGGGGATATTTCAATTGTAAGTTTTAGTGATTCACATTCATTTTGGCCTTGGAGACTTGGTCGTGAAGCAACTATTATTCATAAAACAGATTCTTATTTTGGAATTATAGAACAAATAAGAAAGAATTCTTTTATTGGAACAATTGAAACAGATCCTGGATATGGTATTTACCATTATGATGGTCACAGGGATTGTGGTTTTTCATGTTCACCTGTTGAAACAAAAAAACTTGAAGGTATTTGCCCCAAATGTAAACGGCCTTTAACAATTGGAGTTGAACATAGGGTTGAAGAGTTAGCAACAAATAATTTAGGATTTGAGCATAAAAATTCAAAACCTTTTTTCAAATTATTGCCTTTACATGAAGTTATTGGACTTTGTTTTGGGGTGGGAATTAATTCTAAAAAAACTTGGGGGTTTTATGATTCTTTGATTAAAGAATTTAAAACTGAATTTAATATCTTGCTGGATGTCTCTGAAAAAGAATTTTTAGATAAAGACATAGATAAGAAATTAATTTGGTTGATTTTGAAAAATCGTGAAGGTAAAATAAAAGTTAAACCTGGTTATGATGGGGTTTATGGTGTGCCTATTTTAGAAGAACAAGGGAAATTGTTTTAATCTGCGGAATCCCACATAAATTGGAAATAGTTTTTGTATGTCTCGTACAGATTTTTGTCTTTTATTACTGAAATGTATATTCTTTCTTTTTGCAAGGATTGAATTGCAACTTTATTTGAATATATTATTGTAGTTACTTTTGCGAAACATTTTTCTGGAAGATATTTTACATTTAAAATTTGCTTGGGAATTTTATTTAGTTGTTTTTTAGAATTTTTATTTGCTAAATATCTTATTTTTATTTTCTTTTTAATACCTTGTCTTACAATGTGGAGGAATTCAAAATTTAACTCTTCTTTACTTTAACAAATTTATAATGAGCATCTTTTGTTTTTAGTTTGTCTTTGCATTTATCACAATTTTCTTTTAGAGTATATGAATTACATTTAGAACACTTTTTTAGTTTCATGAGAATTATGCAAGGCTTGCAATATATTCTTTTAATCTTGAAGGCAATTTTTCTTTAAGGTATTTCTTTATATCTAAAGGTTTTATCCAGATTAGTTCATCTACATTTTTTCCTGGTTTTTCTTTTCCTTCTGTTGCTTCACATAAAAAGAATAATTCTAATTTTTCTTTACAGTCTTTTAAGCAATTTCTAGCATATATTGCTCCCAGGTTGTGGATTTTATATCCTGTCTTTTCTTTTGCAACCTTTTTTAATTCAATATCTAATTCTCTATTTTGAGACAATTCTCCTTCTAAAAAGCTAAATTCTTTGTCTCCTTTATTCTTTCCAAGTAAAAGCATTCTGCTTTTTGGATCAAATACTATTCCGATTAATATTACATTGAAATTAGTTTTATTCATAAAAATTTGTACTTATTTCTTTATTTAAATGTTTAGGTGTCCTAGAAAGTGGTTTATTTTAGAGTGAGTTCGATGTTTTGCTTTTTTGCCTTTTTTTCTAATTCTTCGACTATTTCTTTTAGTTGATGGTCTGCTTTTTTCAGATCCATTGCTTCTAATTTAAATGAATATTTTCCTGCAGAAATATATTTTATTTCTACATCTTTAAGGTCTTTTAATAGTTCTTTAATTAAATTTAAACCATTTGGTTGTTTAGTATGGATATATAGGATTTTTGTTAAGATGGCTTTCTTTTGCTTTTGAGAATTAAGAATATCTAATATTTTTTTTGAATCTTCTTTTCCAACTATCTTTTCAAGTTCTTTTGGATTTTCTTTTGCTTCTTCTAAAAATAAATATGCACTTTTTATTTTATTTATTTCTATAAGGATTTCAGAGGTTTTTTCTTTTAAGATACCTTTAAGAATACTTGTGTAACTTTTTTCTTGTTTTTTTCTTTCTTTTAATTCTTTTTGTTCTTTTGGAGTAACTCTTCTTAATGAAAGTTCAATTGTTTTTCCAGATATTTTTAATACCTTACATACAATTGTTTTTTTTGGAACAACATAATCTCTAATGTTTCTAATTCTTCCTGGAGCAATTTCACTTAAACTAATAAATCCTTGTTCTTGGGTGTTATCTAGATTCACAAATACAGTAGTTCCAACTATTTTATCTACAGTGCATAATATAATGTCTCCAACTTCTAGTTCCATAAAATATCAAGAATTAAAGGAGTTTTAAAGTTTGTGTATTAAATTTTTACAACTTGGAGTTCTAATGTTTTTTGTAGAAGTTCTAAAAAATCTTGTTCTTTTGTTTGATCAATCATGCACCCTGCTGCAAATTCATGCCCCCCAACTTCCCCTCCAATAGAAGACATAACTTTTTGGAGAATATCTCTAACATTTCTTCCTTTGTTTCCAACATTTCTTGCAGAGATTTTTATTCTTTCTTTATCATATGCTAAACTTACAATTGTTGTTTCCTCAGAGTATATTGATGAATGAGATAAGATGCTGGTGATTGTTCCAATAATTGTGTCTTTTATTTTGTCCCTTGCATTTATTATTAGAAATTTTTCACCTTGTATTTTTTCTAAGTTTTCTATATCTCTTAGTCCAGATAATAAAAGTTGTCTATATTTTGCATGAATTGATTCTGCTCTTTTTTTTGCAGAAGGAAATTCTAAACAAAGTTTTAATGCAGTTGCACTTTCTCCAAATCTTGAACAAGCATTTATTTTTGCACTTATTTCTCTAACATCTTCTAATTTTCCAAAAAATTTGATTAAATGTACATTTCCAATTAACTCTTTATTTTTTATTTTTGGATTTCTTAACATAATTGAAGTAATCAATCTTTCTGTTTCTTCATCATCTAAATCAATTAGATTTTTGTATTTGCCTTCTTCTGGTTTAATTCCAGCTTCTCTTAAAAGATTTAATACCCCCAAATAATCTCCTGAAACTCCAGGTATAAAAGGATCTGAGCAAAATTCTAATGTTTTATTTAAAGGCCTTGTAGAAGGATATAACATGATTCCTTTTTTTACTTGAATATCACTATCTTCTAAAATTCCATTGTTTAAATGTTCAATGTTTTTTTCTAAAGAATCTCCAACCATGCCTAAAATTGCTAGTTTTGCAAGTTCTTTGTTTTGTTCATTTATTTGTCTGCAGAATAAATAAGTTATTCCAGATGCACTTATCTTTTGTTTTTCATATAATTCTGAATTTATTATTTCAATGTTTTCTGGTATATCTTGGGTTATTTCGTGATGGTCCAGAATAAAAACATTTTCAATTTTTGCTTGTTTAATCTCTTCTAAACTTCCAGAAGCTAAATCTAGAAAAAGAGTTATTTTAGTTTTTGAAAGATTTTCAATTATTTTTTTTGTTAAATTTTTAATTATTTTTAAATTAAATTTTTGATCTAATTTTCTTAAACAAGAAACCATTATTGCAGCTGAAGAAATTCCATCTGTATCAAAATGACTTATTATTTGAATATCTTGATCTTTAATTTTTTCTAAAAAGATTTTAGAAACCCTTGAAATTTCAGAATGTAGTTTATTATTTAGTTCTTGCATATTAACCCCTTTTTAATATCAGAGCGAAATCTATCTTGTTTCTATTCCAAAATATTTTTTGAGTCTTCTTAATTGAGAAAAGACTCTATCTTTTTCTCTTTTTGCTCTTTTATCTTGTTTGTTTTTAATATTGTGTTTTTTAATTTTTTCTAATTTTTCTTCAACATTTTTTAAATCAGGGTTAATATATTTGTTGTTTTCCTTTAAAATTTTTGAGATTCTTTTAGAATATTCTTTTGGATGTATTTCTTGTTTTCTTAAGTTTTCTCCAATTTTTTCACTTGTTAATCCAGTTTCTGCTAGTTCTAAGACCTTTTTTTCATATTCTTTATCTGTTATTTTTTTTGATTTTTCTTTTGTCATCTTATTACTTTGGATTTATGTTTTTTAAAGCTTGTGATGAGATTATGTTCATATCAGTAACAACATTGATAAGTTATTTAAACAAAGATTCTTTTATATTTTTAATGGGAAAAATTGTAGGTGTTTTAAGTTTAAAAGGGGGGGTAGGTAAGACTTCAAGTGTTGTTTCTTTAGGGTCTTGTTTATCTGATCTTGGAAAGAAAGTTTTATTGGTAGATTGTAATTTTTCAGCTCCAAATTTAGGAATGCATCTGAATATTATAAATCCTGAGAAAACATTACACCATGTTTTTGAAAGAAATGTCCATATTTCTGAGGCGATCCATGATTTAGATAAATTTCATGTTATACCTTCAATGATTTTTAAAGAACCAAAAATAAATCCATTAAAATTAAAAGATCATCTAAGATCTATAAAAAATAAATATGATATTATTTTATTAGATTCTTCTCCTGCTTTAAATGATGAGACCTTGGCAGTGATGTTGGCTGCTGATGAATTATTAATAGTAACTACTCCAGATTATCCAACTTTGAGTATGACTTTAAAGGCTGTTAAAAATGCAAGGGAAAGAGGACTTAAGATTATTGGGCTTATTTTAAATAAAGTATATGGCAAAAAGTTTGAACTAAGTATTGCAGAGATTGAGAGAACAGTTGATGTTCCTGTTTTAGCTGTTATTCCACATGATATTAATGCTATTAAAGCTGTTTCATCTTTACAACCTTGGTCAGATAGAAAACCAAATGCAAAAGGGGTTGTTGAATATAGAAAATTAGCACATGTTTTAGTTGGTGAAAAATATACTTCAAATAAAATTAAAAATATAATAAATAGAATAACTCCTGCAAGGCAAGAGATTAATAGGGAGATTTTTTACACTTCTGTTTTTGGTTAAATTGTTTCTGTAATCATATTTGAGTTTACTTCAATGCATTCGCCTATGCTTGGGTTTTGTGGTAAGATAATAGTTATCTTTTCATCAATTTCCCCAACATATATTACTTCGAGGTTTCCATCTTCTGTGAAGTGTTCTTCATCCATCATACCTGATGCTTGAGATCCATCAGCAAGTTCAATTGAAACAATGCATTGTTCTTCAAGCCTACCTCCCCCTATTTTGTCGCATTTGAGATATGCTTTCCTCATTACACATAAAACCAAGGGTTGTTTATATTAATTGATGAGCATTTTCAGGGGGTTCTTTGATAGGAGCATCTGAGAGTTAAAAGTTTGGTTGTTATTGGGGGGTTAATCGAAATATGGCAACTTTTATAAATGAAAATTAGATTTTATGTGTAGTGTAAGTCAAAGCCCTATAGTACAGTGGCCAAGTATACTGCCCCTTGGAGGCAGGGACCCAGGTTCAAATCCTGGTAGGGCTATTTTTTTATTTTCAATAATCTTAAATATATCAAATTCTTGTATAATCTATGGTAAATAAACAAGAAAAACCAAAACTAAAGAAAAAAGATAAAAAGCAAAAAGAGATCGGTGTTGTATCAAATTATTTTGAGCATGTTGGTGTTATTGCTATAAAGCTTGTTGCTGGTGTGAAAGTTGGAGATAAAATAAGAGTTGTTGGGGGAGATGTTGATTGTGAATATGTTCTAGAGAGTATGCAAATCCAGAACAAAGCTGTTAAATCTGCAAAGAAAGGAGATGATGTTGGGATTAAGATTAGTGGAAAAGCTCGAAAAGGATATAAAGTGTATAAGATCTAATAGTTATTTTTAAGAAGATAAATTTTAATAAAGGTTTGTTTAAATGCATGTCTATGACTCAATTAAAATTATTTAGCTCTGTAGAAATGTCTAAAATACAAATAGATAAACCTGTAAAACAAAAAAGAGATTTAACTAAAAGATTTGTCCTTTCTATTGAAAATTCTGAAAAATATAATTTTCCTTTAAAAAAAGACGATTTAATTAAAACATGCAAATTTTATAATGAAGAATTAGTTGGAAGAAGTATTCGCAGAAGGGGTTTATTTCCTCTAGGCATTCCACAAATGTTGTTGACAATACTTTCACAATTTTCAGGAAAAAAACAAGGAGAATTATCTGCTTTAGATCTGGTAGTCATGTATAATTCAATTCGTCAAGTTCTTTCAGATCAAGAAATAGAAGATAGGGGAATAAAGAAATGGAGAATTGCTAATGGACTAAGTTTTTTTGGAGATGGTCAGTATTGGTTTATGAGGGAATATATTGAAGATAATTATATTTAAACATTTTAATAGTTATTTCTGAAAATGATTTTGAACTGCTGTGAATGTTTCTATAGATAGATAATTTTCTATTGTTGTTTTTTCTAATATTTTTAAAGCTTCAAAAATATCTTGAGTTTCTTTATTAAGAGGAATTATATAAGCCACACTGTTTGACCAACAATCTCTGACTTTAAAGGGTTCTATTGCTTGATTTGATTTCATTGTAGACTCTTTCATTATGTCTTCTTCTATTTTCCCCCATCTTTTCTTATTTTCTTCTGTTCTAAGATGAGAACTATAATTTTCTTCATGTTTCCTCATTTTCTCACATGCAAGATGTATATATTCCTTTGTTGTTAAAGAATTTTCAAAATTAAAGTAACACATCCAAAGATTGTTTTCTGGACCATTTTTACCGCCATACATTATTTGTTTTGGGTTTGGATTTTGAGAATATCTTCTGGTTTCCATACTATTTATCTCTATCTCATTTAAAGGAATAATTCCAGACAAATGATTTCTATTTGGTTTAAAACGTCCTACTTTTCCCACAGCAAAATAATCTTGAACACCAGTTTCTAAATCCCCTATACTAGTATTATAAGTAAATGGAAGTAATCTAAATTTTAAAGGGGTATCTGCAAATTTTCTGTTAAATTTAGCTAAAACTTTGTTATATGCATTTATTGCAAGTAAATTTCCTAATCCTTGTTTATTTCGCACATCTATTAATTTCTTATATGACCTTCCAATTTTATGCATAAATAACTCCCTTGTTTTACTATCTAAGGATCTTTTTGGCATATAAATAAACTAAATATTTAATTTATAAGTTTATATATCTTAAAATATCCAATATTAAATCAGAGGTTTTAATGCCTATATCTGCCACGTTTTTCAATTAAAGTAAGTCTTTCAAATACTTTTTGCGCTTCTTTAGGTTCTAAAGATTTGTATGCTTTTTCAAATTCTGTAAAGAGGGTTTCCCAATGTTTGAAATGTTTTGCTTCTAAAGCTTGTTTAAGCAAGTGAATATCAACACCCTTGTCTTCATATTTTGCATTTTGAAATGCAAGTCCAAAATCTATAAAATAAACTTTCTCATTTTGTCTATCATCCCTTTTTTTGTGTGGGACGTAAATCATATTACTTGTGGTAAGGTCCCCATGAATAATGTTTTCTTTGTGAAGTTTTGCAACGGATTTGCCAATTAACTTCATTATTTGTTTTTGTTTAGTTAAAGTAAATTCATCTAAATATTGAGACAATTTTTTTCCATCTACAAATTGCATATGAATCATTCTTCCTGATCCAGGATCTGTTAATATTTTTGGGACATGGATTATTTTAGAAATTTTTTGCATGATCTTTGCTTCTGATTTTGTTCTTTGTCTTCTTATTTTATTATCAAGATCTGTGTGTCTATAGGATTTTGAAATCCTGTCTTTTACTATTTTCTTTTTATCTTGATAAATTATTGCCTCTGCTCCTTGGGCTATTTGTTTCATTTAAACCTCATCATCTTTTTTTTGCCGAACTTTTTCATCATTCTTTGCATTTGTTTTTGAGACATTCCTTCAGACATATCCATTTCACTTGAATCTTTAATAAAACCCTGAAGCATGTCGTATTGTTTGAGTAAAGAACGCACATCACTAGTGTGGACCCCTGCTCCTTTTGCAACTCTTGAAATTCTTGAAGTTTGTTTTTGAAGTATTCCTGGATTTTCTTTTTCTTCTGGAGTCATTGATTTAATTATATGTTCCCATTTCTTTACTTTTTCTTCTTGTGCATCCAATTTACCTTCTGGTATCTTGGCAGCATTCATTCCGGGAATCAAACCTTTTAATTTATCAAAACCACCCATGGAATTCATAGCTTTAACTTGATCAATAACATCTTCAAGAGATAATTTTCCTTGTTCAAGTTTTTTTTGAAGTTTATTTTGTTTTTTTTCATCTGTAACTAATTTTATTTTTTCAATTAGGGTTTCTAAATCCCCCATTCCTAAAAGACGGGAAAGAAATCTCTCAGGTTCAAAATCTTCTAAATCATTTATTTTTTCACCTGTTGTGATAAAGTATACTGGGGCTTTTGTTTCTGCACAAGCCGTTAATGCTCCTCCTGCTTTTGCACTAGAATCCATTCTTGTAATTATTACCCCTGAAATTTTTAGAGCATCTTGAAATTCTTTTGCTTGTTTTTTAGCTGCTTGGCCAACATCTGCTGGCATGATTAAAATTGTTTCTGTAGGGGAAATTTCTTTTCCTAATTCTTTTATTTCTTTAATTAATTCTTTATCTAAAGTATGTCTTCCGGCTGTATCTATAAGAACAAGATCAAATTTTTCTAAGTCTTTTTTAAATTTTTTATATGTTTTAAGTGCATTTGTTTCTTTTAGGTCCACAAATGCTTTGAGATTATTTTTTTCTGCTAATTGCATTAATTGTTCTTTTGCAGCAGGTCTGTGAACATCTAAACCAACCAAAGCAACTTTTTTACCACGTTTTTGAAAATAATTTCCAAGCTTAGCAATTGTAGTTGTTTTACCTGCACCATATAATCCTAAAAGCATGATCTTTGTTTGTTTTTTTTCAAGAAGTTTTAATTCTTTAGATTCTCCTAAAATAAAAATTAATTCATCATGTAAAATTTTAATTAAATGTTCTTTTTTTTCTATTTCCTTAATTCTTTCATCAAATGCTGCTTTTTTTATTTTATCTGATAATTGTTTTACAAGCATTATGTCTACATCTGCTTCAATTAATGCTCTTTGAAGTTCACGAACAATAGAATCTACAAGATTTTTATCAAGAAATATGGCATTCGCTATCTTATCTTGTGCTTTTTTTAAGGCATCCCCTAGTTTTTTTAGCATAGAAATAGTAGTTTAATTTAAGTTATTAAGTTTTTGGGTTGGAAAAACTTTAAATAGTTTCTCGGGTTTAAACCTCTATGAAAAAAGTGGCTGCTTGTGAACTTTTTAAGGGGGTAGTTATTGAAGAAGATAAAGGAATTATGGATGTTGCAAAATTAATTCATAAGTTTCAGGAAAGAAGAATATTTGTTCTTGATAAAAAAAAATATCCTGTTGGAATAATTTCTTTAGTTGATATCAATGATCGTGTTGTAGCAAAGGGGCTTGATTTGAAGAAGACAAAAGCAAAAACCATCATGTCTTATCCCGTGAAACTTATTGCCGATGTTGGTGATGATGTCGTGAAAGTTGCTTCCAAGATGGTCCATTTTGATATTTATTATGTTCCAGTTATTTCTAAGGGTGTCTTTAAGGGAATTTTGACTTATGCTAATATTTTAAAAGCCCTAGATAAAAAGTAAAATGGATTTGGAAAAAATAACATTAGATGGAAATCCTTCACTTTCACATTCTGTTAAAAATTTACAGGAAATTCAAACAAATCCCCTATATGTTGAAGATAATTTAACAAGACATGTGTTTGAGAACAATGCATTTAAAAAATTGAGTGGAAAAATAAAAGATAAAGATGCAAGAGAAGAATTAGAAAAATTAGTTATGAAATATAGTAAGGGAATGGTTTTAGATTCAAATGGTTTTAAAAAAGCACATAGGCAATACCATGTTGGAAAAGTTGGAAAAATGCTTGGAACAGGTGCAATTGCTTCTGGACTAATGTATGCTCTTCCAGGGAGATTTTATCCAAGTGTTAATGGAATCGGAGGAGCTCTACAATATTTAAATCCTTTTAGTGGAAAAAATATGGTAAAAGATTTGGCAAAGTATACTGTCCTAAAAGGGATAAAAGGTATTGGTTCAACTTTATTTTCTCCTTTTATGTATTTGTCTGCAGGATACACTTTGTACAAGGTAATTAAAGGTTTAATTCAGAGAAAGAAACTTAAAAATCAAAAAAGCAAACTTATTAAGAATTTATCTGACGAAGATTTATATCAAACACTTGAAGAATTAAAACAAATAAAAGGAATTAAAGAAGATTATTCGCATTTAAGACCAGAGGTGAAATATGAAGAAGCTGCTTGAAAAAACTAAAAAAGTTAAAGATATAACTGCAAAACTTTCTCCTGTTTTTTCTAAGTCCGGAGTAGGAGAACTTGTTGATGAAGTGTTAAGAGAAAATGAATATATTCGTAATGAAATTATAGGGAATCCCGAATACAAAACTTTCTTAGAGGATAAAACAAAAGAATTAATTAAAAAATATAAGGGAGTAATTTATTGGGCTAAGATTATTGATAAATGGGATAGGGTAACTAGTGGGCTGAGCATGGCTTGTGAATTAGTTCCAGGTATTGGAAATGTTATTTCAGCAGTAGAAGAAATTGGAGAAACTATACCTAAGGCAATTTATGCTCTTTATTATAAAAAGAAAACAGGAGATACAGGGGCGCTATATAGGTGGGGGGCTGCAGAAGCTGCTTCTTTTATCCCATATGTTGGAGATTTGGTGGATTGGTCAAATATTTATATTAATAGGGCAAGGAAAAAAACTAAGGAAATTATAACAAAAGAATTTTTAGATTTAATAAAGAAAAATAGGTCTAAAAAAGATTTGGGAAATAAACTTTTTTCTGAAGAAAAGAAAGTAGCTTAATCACAAACCTAATTTCTCAATGAATTTCTTTTTATCAAATTCTTCTAGATCTTTATATTCTTGACCTATTCCGAGATAAATTATTGGTTTGTTTGTTGTGTGGCCAACAGACAATGCTGTTCCACCTTTTTCATCAGTGTCTGCTTTGCTAAGAATAATTGCATCAATCCCTACAGCATCATTAAAAGCTTTAACTTGTTCTGTTGCATCATTTCCAGTTATAGATTCTCCAACAAAGATTGTAAGATCCGGGTTACATACTTTTTTTATTTTTGTCATTTCTCTGATTAGATTTGTTGCAGTGTGCATTCTTCCAGCAGTATCGATTAATACAACCTCTATTTTATTTTTTTGAGCATATTTTATTGCATCAAAACCCACGGCAGCAGGGTCAGAACCATATTCGTGCGCAATAACTTTTATGTTTAATTTTTCTCCGTGCTTTTTTATTTGTTCTATTGAAGCTGCTCTAAATGTGTCTGCAGCAGCAATAACAGAAGATATTTTTTTATTTTTTAACATATATGCTACTTTTGCAATGCCTGTTGTTTTACCAGCTCCATTAATTCCACAAAACAAAATAATAAATGGTTTAGTTTGCTTTTGTTTTATTTTATCTAATAGTTTAAATGGTTCTACTAGAATTTCTTGAATAATTTCTTTTAAAGATTGGTTTATTTTTTCTTCAAGATTTTTTTTAGGTATGCTTTGCCCAACTAAATCTGTTTTTAGGTATTTTAAAATTTTATCAACAACTTCTAAAGCAACATTGTTTTCTAATAATAATAATTCTAATTCTTCTGCATATTCTTCAAAATTCTTTTCAGAAATTGTTATATTGTTTGAAGTTATTCTTTTGAAGAAAGATTGTTTCTTTTTTTCTTTAATTTCTTGTTCAATTTCTTCTAAATCTGGTTTAGAGGATTCTTCAAGGATTTCTGAGATTGTTTCTGTTTTTTCTAATTCAGGTAATTCTTCTTTAATTTCTTTAATTTTTTGCTTATGTTTTTTATGTTCTTTTTGAGGTTTTTCTTTAATTTTCTTTTCTTTTGGTTGTTCAACTAGGGGTTGTTCTGTTTCTTCAGTTTCTTTTGAGACTTTTCCTACCCATGATTTAAGTTTGTTTTTTAGCTTGCTGAACATAGAATTAATAGATAAATCTTAATTAAGAAGGTTTTGGTTTTGTATATTTTTTAATAGATTATAAGGCAGCAACTAAATTTTTATAAATGAAAGTTCCTTTTCCTTTTAATGAAAGAAAATATAAAATTTTTATTCACCCAAAAAAAGTATGGAGGTTATTTTGGATGAAAGGTGTATTAATTATTCTTGATGGGCTAGGAGATTTACCAAATAAACAGCTGGATAATAAAACTCCGTTGGAAGCAGCACATACCCCCAATATGGATTTTTTTGCGGCTCGGGGAGAATTAGGTTATCTTTATACTGTTAAACCAGGATTTATCCCAGAATCAGATGAAGCAATTATTTCTATATTTAATAATGATCTTTTAGATAGTACTCGTGGGCAATTGGAGGCAAGAGGCACAAATTTAGAGTTGAAGAGAGGAGATTTGGCTTTAAGAGTAAATTTTGCAACAATAGATTCTTTAGAAAAAGGAAATATTAAAGATAGGAGAGCAGGTAGAACATTAACTTCTGCAGAAGCAGAATTATTAGCAGATTCTTTAAATGAAATTAAATTACCTTGTAAGTTTGACTTTGTTCCAACAATTCAGCATAGGGCTGTTTTAGTTTTAAGAGGAGGGTTTTCAGATAATGTCCTTGGGAATGATAGAACATATTTTAAAGGGAGATCTGAAGATGCTGATAAAATAATGGATTGTAAATCTTTAGATGATGATGAAAATTCTGTTTACACAGCAAATATTATGAATGAATTTTTAAGAAAAGCAAATGATGTTCTCAAAAAACATCCAGTAAATGTTTTAAGAAAAGAAAAGGGACTTTTGCCTGCAAATTATTTGTTTTTAAGAGGGCCTGGAATTGAAAAACCAAAATTAAAACAATATAAAAAATGGGTTTCTGCAAATTATATGCCCTTAGAAATAGGATTTTCAAAAACTTCTGGAATGAAAAATTTTAGTTTCACTTATCCAAGGTTAAAGGGAATAGATTCATATAAAAATTTATATGATGGTTTAAAAAAAGCATGTAAACATTCTATTAAAATAATTAAGAAAAGTATAAAGAAATGTGATTATGTTTATATTCACATTAAAGAAACAGATTTGCCTGGACATGACAATAAGCCTTTTGAAAAAAAATTAATGTTAGAGTACATTGATAAATCCTTATTTAGTTTTTTAAGAGGATTTGCTCCTGCAAAGAAAATTAAAATTGCTGTTACTGGAGACCATTCTACCCCCTGTAAATTAAGAAATCATTCTGCAGATCCTGTTCCGGTATTATTATATAATTTTGGTATTCCAAAAGAAAAGAAATTCAATGAAAATGAATGTAAAAAAGGTAAACTTGGAAGAATTGTTGGAAAAGAATTTTTATCAAAGGTTGGGTTTAATAAGTAGTTTTCTAGGATAGCAATTTATTAAAAGCCTGATGTTCTTTTGAGGTTTATGATCACTTACAAAGATATTTATGATGCTTCAAAAAAAGAAAGATATTCTGAGAATTTACAACCAATTCCAAAAACTTTTGTTAAAGATGTTGCAAAATATTTAAAAGAAAAAAAACAAGCAGCTTCAAAGAATATTGATGTTTTTTCAGATGTTTTACTTAAAACTAAAAAACAATTGGAAAATGCAGTAACTTTATTTCAAGAATTATTGCGAAGAAGAAGAAAAAAGATACTTCATTTAGTTTTAATTGCTTCTGAGACGGGAATTTCCAAACAAGATTTTAATAATATGCTTTTAATTGAAAAAGAACTTTTTGAAAAATTAGTGGGTTGTTTAGAAAAATCAGATAAAGAACTTAGTAATTTATTAAATGGAGATAGGAAAGAAATCGAAATTAAACATGAGGCAGTAATTGTTTTAGAAAATATTGAGGAATTTGTAGACATGTCTGGAGAAAAAATGGGACCATTTAATAAAGGGGATATCGCAAATATTCCAAAGGAAATTGTTAAAATTTTAAAAGAAGATGGCAAGGTTGAATTATTGGATAGTTAGAAAAATTTATTAATTAGAAACCATCTTTTAAATAATGAATAGCAGAATTTTATGGGGAATTATAATATCCCTTTTTGGGTTTATTTTGATCGCAGTAGGATTAATTGTAGGATTAATATTTAATCGGGAAATTTTGTTTTTATTGTATTATGGAATTGCAATTTTAATTATTGGGATTGTTATATTCTTAAATAAAAAAGAAGATAAGATTGAACAAATAAAATCTCGGAGGTAAATAAATGAGTAAAAAAGAAATTTTAATAACAACAACAGAAAATGTTCCTGGAAAAAAGATTGTAAAACTTTTAGGTGTGGTTAAAGGAAGCACTGTTAGATCAAGAAATATTGGAAGAGACATTGGAGCTGGTTTTAGAAATTTAATTGGAGGGGAAATAAAGACATATACTGAAATGGCAAATCATGCGAGAGATGAAGCTTACAATAGGATGGTTAATAATGCAATTGATTTGGGTGCAGACGCAGTAGTTAATGTACGATTTATGACTTCTATGATTATGCAAGGTGCTGCTGAAATGCTTGCTTTTGGAACAGCTGTGAAGTTGAAATAATATCTTAAAGAAAGCCTGCGAAGGGATTCTAACCCCCGACCTACTCATTACAAGTGAGTTGCTCTAACCCTGAGCTACGCAGGCATAATTTTAATTAGAAGTAGTTGTTTTTAAAGATTATTCTTTCTTTGTTTCTTTAGCCTTTTTAACTTTTTCGGGTTTTTCAATTTCTTCAAAGAAATTCTCAACCTTTAACACTCTTATCTCACATACAGATAAAGGATAAATTTTTTTTAACTTTAAACTAAGTGGTTTTTGTAATTTGTTTTTTAATATATCGTCGAATAATTCTTCAGAAGGTTTTGATTTCACATATTCTTCTAATTCTTTTCTTGCCAAATTTCTTAAAGCTTTTCTAACATTTCTAGATACTTTCTTCCTTGTTATTAAAAAGGGTTTTATTCTTATTTGAGCGTCTTTACATTTTGTTGAGAAAGAATCTTCAACATAGCTTGTTCCTTTCCTTGCCAATCTTTTTAGATAATAAGGCAATAATTTTATTTCTTTTGATAAGGCTTTTGCATGATCATCTTTTACAGAGATTTTAATAGTTAAAAGAATACTTTTTCCTTTGAGCATTCTTGTTAAATCATATTTTATGTGGCTGTTGTCAAGATCTTTTGGTTCATATGCTTGTAATTGAGTTGTTTTTCCAATTATAGGAATGTCTACATTATAGAATCTTTTTTTTCTTTTTGCTATTGCCATTTTAATTTTGTTGTTGTTTACCTGCTCTTATACCTTTCTTTTGATATTTTGATTTTCCACATTCTTTACAAGTATACATAATATTTGTCTTTTTAGTTGTTTTTGCTTTTCTTTTAAACTTTGTAACTGCTGGTTTTGAACCCCATTTTCCTTTATTTCCAATACCAATTCCAAGGCCCCTTAATTTTGCTCTTGCAATTCCTCCTCTTTTCAGAGTACCTCTTTTACCTCCTGTTGAGACTAATTTTATCTTCTGATTTGTCTTTTTTTTACAATATGGACAAAACCTGTTTGTTGTCTTTGGAATTTTCATAGAAATGCATATGCAAAGTGCTTTTTAAAGGTTTTTCTATGGGAAAATTAGAGTTTAGAAATATTTAAATATGGGGGTTTACAATTTATTATATGAATAAAGGTGGATTCTTTGCAATTTTTGTAATATATTTAGTGTTTGGTTTGTATTTTTTAAATACTCAACTTAATTTTATTAAAATTCCAGAAACCTTTGCAAAAGGAGATCTTTGGATAATTTTTGTAGGTGGGATTTTACTTATTATTGCGGGAATTAAATTTTTAATGACTAGAAGAACCTACTAATAATTCTAACAGATATTTATTTCTAAACAAATATTTATATACGTATTTTCTCTAATTCTTATATGCGATTTAAAAGAGGAAAAAGAGCGCAGGTTACAATTTTTATAATACTTGCAATAGTGATTGTTGCAGCAGTTGTTTTGTTTTTTTCACTTCGTGGAACAGTTCAAAAACAAACACTTCCTGCTTTTGTAGAACCTGTTGAAAATAGTTTTTTATCTTGTTTAGAACAAGATGTTGAAACAGGTATAGCTTTTTTAGAAATAAATGGTGGAAATTTAGAACAAATTGATTTTGAACCTGGATCAAAATATATGCCTTTTTCTTCACATTTGAATTTTTTAGGCAATGAAATTCCTTATTGGTTTTATATGTCTTCAAATAATCTTCCTAGAGAAAATATTCCATCTTTAGAAAGTATGGAAAATCAATTAGAAAAATATGTTGAAGAGAATATCAAATCTTGTGGTCTTGAAGATTTTTATGATGAAAATTATGATATTTCAAAAGGATTAGTTCAAGCAGATGTTTTTATTAGAGACAATGAAGTGGAAGTGGATTTAAATATGAATTTGGCAATATCAAAAGAAGAAGAATCTTATATTATTAAAGATCATAATATTGTTGTTAAATCTAAATTAGGTTCATTGTATAAGGATGCTTTAGAAATTTATGATCAAGAACAAAATACTTTGTTTTTAGAAAATTTTGGAGTAGATGTTTTAAGATTATATGCTCCTGTAGACGGGGTTGAACTTAAATGTTCTCCTATGACTTGGAATGCAGATGAGGTTTTTTCAGATGTTAAAGAAGCATTAGAGATAAACACTTTTGCTTTAAACACAGCTGGAGATAAAAAAGATTATTTTGCAGTTGAAAATAGTTTGAAAAATAATGCGAGGTTTATTTATTCTCAAGATTGGCCTTCAACATTTGAAGTTGCTCCAAATGAAGGTTCTCTTTTAATTGCAAAACCTGTTGGAAATCAACCTGGTTTGGGAATACTTGGTTTTTGTTATGTAACTTATCACCACGTGTATAATTTAGCATATCCAACTTTAGTTCAAGTTTATAGTGAAGATGAAATATTTCAATTTCCTACAGCAATTGTTATTCGGGGGAATGTTCCTAGAGAAGCATTGCAAGAAGAAGATATTTCTGTTCAAGAACCATATGATGTTTGTAAAGATAAATTAGCGTCTACAGAAATAAATATTTATGATTATAATTTTATACCTGTTGTGGCAGATGTTTCATATGAATGTTTTGGAAGTAGATGTGATTTGGGAACCACCTCAGAGCAAGGATATCTTTATGCAGATATTCCACAATGTGTTAATGGAAATTTAATAGTTGATGGTGAAGGTTTCAAAAATACAAAGGTGCTTTATTCAAGTGTTTATAATGGTTCTTCTACAATAATTTTAGATAAAGAATTTGAAAGACCGGTATCTATTTACATTGATGGGAAACTTTATTCTGGAGAAGCAATAATTAGTTTTTTATCTCAAGATTCTGTACAAACTTTATCTTATCCTTCAAATAAAAATGTAGATTTAAGTGAAGGAACATATGAAATTCAAGTTCAAGTTTATAAAAATTCTTCTTTAAATTTTGCAAGTACTACTAGAGAACAATGTGTAGAGATTCCTTCTTCAGGTATTGGAGGATTATTCGGAGCTACTAAAGAAGAATGTTTTGAAATAAATGTTCCAGAACAATTAATTTCAACTGTTTTAGCAGGTGGGGGAGTTTCTAGTTTCCATTTTTCAGAAAATACTTTAATTAATTCTGAAGAAGTTGCTTTAGAGATCGGAGCATTATCTGTTCCAAAAACAATAGATGAATTACAAAAAAATTATATTTCATTAGAATCAAAAACAATAGGAGTCAGTTTAAGATGAATAAACGAAATTTATTTTTAATTTTTGGATTTTTAATATTAATAATTTTATTTGCTTCTTTTTCATATGCTGCCTATAGTACTTCTAATTTTAAATATACTTATGGAGGAGTTCAAAGTGCTTTTGGTCCTAGAATAAATTCTGCTTTTGATCCTGCAATGTGTCAAGAAGGCCAAGATTTTATTTTTCAAATAGATGCTGCTGGATGTACCCCTTCTGTTGTTAGAAGTGATTTATTAGAAGAACAAGATGTTCCTGTTTTTTGTCCAATACAAGCTACTAAAATAAATCCACTAATAAATGTTGATTTAATTCATTCAATGACTTTTGGAGCACAAGTTTCTCCAGATGTTAGAACTGTTTCATATTATCCTGCAAATGCTGCTTTAAGTTCAAGAGAAGAATTAGTAAATGATCCTACTTATTCAAATGTTGGTTATGTTGTTATATTTTTAAGAAACCAACCAAATGAAAGTGCAATGCCTGAATTTGTTGAAGGAAATTTAACTGCAAATCTAGTTTATGATGTTGAAAATGCATTTGGAATAAGGGAAAATACTTTTTATTTACATACAATGGATCAAGATGAATGGCTTTCAAATATGAATAGGTATAGTTTTTGGAATGGAAAAGGATATTTGAGAGCAGAAAATGTTAATGCAGACTCTGCTTCAATAAAAATTTATTCAGACGTATATAATACTCCTTTTGAAGGAAATACGCAGGATAAAAGTGAATTTGGAACTATTGCTTTGACAAAAGGAGAAACTTCTGAACTTTTATATCTTCCAGGATTTTATTGTTTTGCGGGTTTGAAATTAAGATTAGATGATATTGAATTTGCAAGTACAAAAGCATTATTAAAAATAAATTCAGAATATCTTGAAATTAAAGATGGTGAAAAATTCTTAGATGGCCGTTGCCAACTTGTAAAAGGTTCTATTGAAAAAGATGGAATAACTAAAAAAGTTAAAGTTTATTGTCAAGAAGATACTGGTGGTTTTTTTGGAGGAAATAATATTCCATTAAGTATTGCTCCAAAACTTAAATTAAAAGTAGATGGAAAAGAAATAGTTGCTTCTGTTGGAGATAAATTATATGAATCTAAAAATGGATATGTTGTATTTTTATCTTATGCTAAATTAATTAATCCAGATGCAAAAGGAAAAAAATTAAGGATTTATTTAGTTGCTAAGCCAAAAAAAGAAGTTGGAGCTAGAACAACTTTAACTAATGATGAAATGGGTCTTGAAGCGGATTTAGCAGAAGCTTTTGAATGGGAAGATACAGGAGGAAAAGAAGGGGCTGTTGGAATGGTTTTTGAACTTGCTTCTTCAGCTTGGGGGAGGGGAGTGAAAACATTTAGAGAAGTTTTTAAAGGAGATTATCACAAAATTTTAACTGAAGGAGATGGGGGAGATAATTTTGAAGATATTGATGTTATTCTTTTAGGATTTGATGAAGGCCATGATTTAGATATTTTTGCAGAAGAAGATTTATTAGCTAAATATTATAGTCTTGCTAAAGATAATTATGAAATTGTTATTGATGGATATAGGGGATTTTCATATCCTGAAAATGAGAGTATTACTTTAGATGAAAGATCTTTACAAAGATATATTTCATTAGCAGCTTTTATTGAACAAGAAGGAGAATTAAAAACACTTTGTATTAAATATTCTGATTATTTTCCAAAATCAGAACTTCCTTCTGATTGTAAAAGAATTCAAAATCTTCAAGATGCTGGAAGTAAAATTGAAGAGGTTTTAATTGACGGAAAAGTTATAGAAATTTCTTTAATTGATATTTCTGAATCAAATTATAGAAATTATGGTGTTGAATTATTAGTTCAAGATGATAAAGGAAATTCTCAAAGTTTACCTTTAACAAAAAACAAACCGTTTTATTTAAATTCATTAGGATTTAATAGTTTTTCAAATATATTTGAAATTTCTCAAAAAAACCCGGTTGGAATTGGACCTGTTGGAGGTTTTAATTATGTTTATTTGAGATATGATTTTAATAAAAATAATGGGGATGGGGCTTGGGAATGGTCTCCAGATAAAATTACTTGGATGGGGTGTGGGACAACAACTGTAACAGAAGGAACTTACAAGGATAAAACTCCCTCAAATGTAAATGCAATTTTAATTAATAATTTAAAAAGATTAAATTATGAATTTGGAAAACCCTATATTCCTATTGATGCAACCCAATATAAAGGGGATTTTGTAGAGTTAACAAAAATTGTTTCGCATGAGAAAGCAGAAATAAGAATTGGTGCAGATAAAAATGAGTTTTTAGAACGAGCAAGTGATTTGGGAACAGGGGATTATAGAACATTAGAAAAAGGCATTACACAATCTTTTGGAACACAATACACTTTTACAATTAAAAATATTAATTTAGAAGAATATGCTAGAGTTTCAATTATCCCCACCAAGAATAATCAAAGAACAAGTACTGATTTTAAATTTAAGATATTTATTGAAAAAAGAGGAATTAAACTTTCTCCTGAAAAAATACAAGAGAAAATTGATAACTTAAATAAAACAATTGAACAATGGACCAAGATTTCTGATGGTTTAGGTGGTGTTGTTAAAACAATGAAAAAAGCTTGTGTTGGAACAAGTGCTGTTTTAACTGTTAAGAATCTTATTGGAAATAGTGGTGGAAAATCAATGGCTAGAACAGAAGTTATGAAAGCAGATGGTGGTTGGTCTGAAAAATGTTTTGAATGGGTTGGTGAAAAAGATTCTAAATATAAATCTGTAGATGAATGTTATTTAGATCATGCAGAAGATATTGAAGCAGAAGTAAATGCTTTGCATGACTTGTTGAAAAAACAAAATACAAATATTGAACAACTTCAAGAAGGATGCATGGATGAGCCAGAATTATTAGAATCTAGATCAGTGGATACAGATTGTCTTGCCAAAGCATTAACTAATTCAATTATATTAAAAATGAAAGATGAGAATATTACTAATCCTAAGAATTTAAATGAAAATATAAGTTTAATTAAAATTAAAACAATTTTAACAGATGATTCATGGAAAAATGGATTTTATAGTTTAGATGATTTAAAAGATATTGATTTATATTATGATCTTTGGCAAGATGCAAAGAATAGTGAAGATGAAATAAAATATAGAAGTAGATTGTATCCTATTTTATATTCAATAAATAAAAATTCTCAAGAAAGAGTTAGATTATTAGAAGCTAAAGCTTTAGCAGAATCAAAAGGAGTTGTTGGAGTAGATTTTATACCTTTTAGTGAAAAAGGAAGTTCAACTTGGATTTATCAAGGAAAGCAAATAACATCAACTTTAGGAGATATTGGATATGGTGAAAATATTCAGGGGATTAGTTATAATAAAATTGAATATTATGTTACATTAAAATCTTTGGGTGGAAATAAATATCAGAGTGTTGAGGTTTATGGTTTAAATGGATATCTTTTAAATGATCCAGATTTAAGAGATGAAATTTTAGATAAATTTGATGTGTTTGAAAAACGTGACGCAACATCATATCAAAACAGGTATCTTAATCCTATTGTGAGATATTATGATACAGAACCTTACAAGGGACAACCTGCACTTGTTCCATTTGATAGAAATAATGGTTGGTATGTTTATGTTAGGCAAACATTAGGTGTTGGAGGAAGTATTGCAAGTTATGATTTATCAGGTGTTGTAAATAGTTTTGTTCTTTGTAATGTTGGGGTAAATGGAATTGCAGAATATCCTGCTTCAAACATAGACGATATATGTGAGGTTATTAACACAAGAACAGGTCAAGCATATAATCAATTTCCAGGTTTAGATGAAAAAGAATCATCTGATTTAATTAAAAAAGCAGTAGAAGCATTAGAACAAGCTCAAGATCCTACTAAAAGTAAAAAAATTGGAGATAAAATATCCATTCTTAGAGATTCTTTTAAAATAGATACTCCTGCCACAGATGTTCCTTTGGTTGATTGTGCAGATTTTATGTCTGTAAAAGATTGTCAAATTTTATTTAATGTATGTGATCCTGTTGTTTGTCCAAATTCAAGATGTGATTTTGGTGGAAAATATCCTGTTAAGGATGTTATTCAATCTGGAATAATTGGAAGTCTTGCATTATGTTTACCTAATTTTAAAGAAGGAATATATATTCCTGTTTGTTTAAGTGGGGTTAAAGCTGGAATGGATAGTTGGATTTCTATATCTCAATCATATCAAGATTGTTTACAACAAAATTTAGATACAGGTGAGACTGTTGGTATTTGTGATGAATTACATAGTGTATATATGTGTGACTTTTTTTGGAGACAAGCTCTTCCAATAACAAAATTAATTTTTCCAAAATTCTTAGAAGTTTTAACAGGTGAATCAACTGTTAGAGGTGGAGGAGAATATATGTTTGTTCAATCTGCACTAGATACTGCTCAAGCTTCAATAGATTATTTAACTCAAAATTATGCTGAAAGTTCATATAAAGCATTTAAGTTTAGAAATTCAGAAGAAGTTGGAACAGCTGTATGTAAGAATTTTATATCTGTTACATATCCTGGAGGAGTTGATATTTTAGATACTTTAACTGATCCAGATTCACCTCCGCAATTTACAGGGAAATTTGATGAAATTCCATTTAGTACAGTAACAAATCCTCCAATTTCACAATATAAAGTTTATTATCACATATATGCTGGAACAGATAGAGGAGCATATTATCAAGTTTATATTAAAGATGCAACAGAAAATTTATATTATCAAGATAATAATTATGGAAGAAATGTAGCTTCAGGTTATATTGTAAAAGGAGAATATGCAAGTGAAACAAAAGATTTTACATCACCTTCTGGAATGAATCAATTATGTATTAATGTTAATGGTCAAGTTGAATGTGGATTTGGACAAGTTTCAACAGAGTTTGCAGTAGATTGGTTGAAGGACCAATATATTGCAAGGCAAGCAGAACAAACAGGAATTACAACTGAGAAAGCATGTATATCTGGAACAACAGATTGGTATAATGCTTTAAATCCAAATATTCAAGAAGGTGCAGGAGATTTAATTGATCCTCAAATATATAATGATGGTTTAATTAGAATATGCTCTACACAAAATCCAGGAAATAATATTGGAGAAGGTCAAAGATGGGTTGATATGGGTTATTGTGGAGATGAAGATATGAGGTGTTGGTTAGATCAAGATAGTGTTAAGAGGGCTGTTGAATTTGGATATACTGCAGATCAAATTTTAAATAATACTGGTCAAACATTGATAAATCAACTTCTTAATTCAACTGAACATAATTATTTTAAAGATGGTGAATTTGAAGCTGAAATATCTTTAATTCAAAAAGAAAAAAGTTCTGAAGAAAAAATAAAAAAACTTGAAGGAATATTTGATAGAATATTTTATATGAATGAAAAAGCATATGTGTTTTATTTAATTGCAGAAACATATTCTGAAATAACTAGAAAAGGATTTAATAGAATAAAAGGATTAGAAGATGATTCTCAAAAGCCTAGTTGTGAAGATTTAGCTAGATTAAAAATAATTAATTTTTTAAAAGATTTAGAAGGACAACCTGCAACAAGGGCAGATGAAGTTGAGGGGGGTGTTGTTCCAGATTGTGATGGTAATGGAGTTATTAATTGTTATGATGTTGCAAGATATGCTTATGATGTAAGTGGATTGATTCTTCCACCTGTTTATTCTGATGATGAAGGTAAAGATTATTCAATTAAAACAGCAGACCTAACAATAGATATTAAAACAAGTTCTAAAACAGATGATCCTTTTTTTGTAAATCCTAATTTTCCAATTGTTGGTTTAAATGAAGATGAAAAATTAAATTTACTTAAACCAGGATATATGATTTCATATTATTGGGGAGGAAGTTCTGCCCATAATGCTATTTTTGTTGGATGGAAAGATATTGCACTTAGGAAAGCTATTCTTTTTGATGGAAATGGCAGGGTTGGTGCAAGTGATGAGGATAGAATATTTAGATATTTTGAATCAAGTTTAAGTGATTCAGAACATCCAGTGTTTATAATTTGGAAACCTGCTTTGACAAAAGATGAAGAGATTTTGGGTTGTGGATGTTTTGATGATCAAGGTAATAGTGGATATTGTGCTTCTGTTATAGATAAAGATTGCGAAGAATTTGTTACTGGTGCTTGCCCCGGAGACGATACTATTAAATGTTGTATTAAGAAGAAAGAACCGTTTGTAGGTCCTCTTGAACCTGATTTTTATTCTAAAGATATTTTAGAATATTTTTTAGGCTCTGGTTTTGTTTCAGCTAGTATGGAATTAAATGATGGTGCTATTGGTGGAGATATGTTTTTTCAGTATTCAAATGGAAATTGGAAAATAAAAAAAGATGCAAATGACAATTGGAATGTTGTTGGAAATTATGAATTAGATACTTTAAATATAGCAAATCCACAATATTGGAAACCTTTTATTGAGAATTTTAAAACTAAAAAAGATGATTATTTTGGTGGAATGAATTTATTGATTAAAGCAGTTGTTTATGATGAAACTGCAAGAGGGTTTTTTGGTTCAGACCCAAATTTAGTAAGAGAAGATGAAAGAATTACATTAGATCGTGAAGATAGTATTTTTACTGTTAAAACAAAGATTGAATCTATTCCAGAGATTTATTTTAGTTATGTTGGAAATACTTGGAAATGGGCATATACAAAACCATATGTGTGGATTGATTTAGAAGATAAAACTACAGAAGTTCTTTCAAGTTCTAAATATGATTTTTCAAGGACAGAAATTCCTAAAAGTGGGCTTTTTTCAGGAGATAGATATCCCACTCCAAGCGGGGTAGAGATACAATACACTTTAGATGCTGTTTCAGATTTGTCTGAAGAAATTTTATCTTTAATGGAGATTTTAAAATATCAAAATTTAGAGTTTGGTGCAGGAATTTTATTTAATTTAGAAAATGTTGTTGATTATATGAAAAAAAATCCTTCTGAAAATATAATAACTCCTTCTAGTGTTTCTAAATCTGAAAAATGTTCAACAACTTCTGAATGTCAAACGCTTGTTGGGAATGTTCTTTATGAATATGTTCAAAGTTTAAAATCAAATTATCCTGAATTTTCAGATGCAGATATTTTAAGAGATACAGGATATGTTTCATTAGAATGTTTAGCATTAGGTATTGCTTTTCAGGAGAGTTCACTAAGTGTTTGTGATCCAATATCTGAAAATCAAAATGCTTTTTATTGTGAAGGGGATTTTAATAAAGTTTTTTCAAATAAAAAGGGAACAGACATAGGGGTGATGCAAATAAATGTTGGAGATAATCCGCAAATAGTATTTACAGCAACACCTGAAATTTGGACATTTGAAGGAAATATTGATAGAGCAATGAAATTAATCTCTGAAAAATATGGTTTTATGGAAAAAGATAATGGTGGAAAAACATATGCATGTAATAATAATGTTGTTTATTCTGGTTGGAAATCTGTTTTAAGATATTATAATGGTTGGAATACAGATTGCTCTAAAAGGGATGTTAATTATGTTGAAAATGTTTTAGGACAACGGGAAACAATTGAAAACATGTTTCCACAATGTAGTTCTTCAAATGCAAATGTTGTTCCTAGTTCAAATCCAACACCAAATCCAACACCGGGCCCGATTGTAGATGGTTTTATTTATGTTCCTTCAATAGGTTTGTATGTTGCTAAAAATGTTAGTTTAAAGGGTAAAAATTGGAATGAAGCACAAGAAGCTTTGCATAATGAAAATTCAAGAATGTTGACAGTTTTAGAATTTAGAGAATTTTTAAAATATACTAAAGAATATTTTCCTGAAATTTATTTAGAAATTACAGATCTTAAAGATCTTTGGAGAGCAGAATGGCTTGATGCAGAGTTTAAAGTTGAAAATAAAGATTTATTTGTATATTATTATGTTTTTGAAAATAATAAGATTATAAGAAAAAAAGAAAAATTAGATGAAGATACTTTAAGGTTAGATAAAACTCCTGGAATTTTACTTGAAAATTGGTTAAAAGATTCAACAAAGCAAGGATTACCAAAAAAAGATATTAAGAATGGGGATTTATATTATTGGAACCCTGAAAATGGAAAAGTTGCGGTGTTCAGTGCTGATGATGGTGGGGCTGTCCTTTATTGCTACTGGAATCCTTCTTATCTGGGTTCCAGTCTCGGGGTACGGGCTGTAAAGCTTACATTAGATGAAAATCCAACACCTGGGCCAACAGTATTTACATTGAATGAAGCAATGTATAAAGTATATGATATGCAAGGAAAATATTCTGAAACTGCAAATAAAGAATTTATTGATGCTTTATGTAATCAAAGTGGAACAAGTAATGAGGTGTTAACACAAGACCAATGCAATGATATTAAAGGAAAAGGTTCATGGTTTGGTGCAAGTTGGATAAAGTTGGAAGAAGATATGGCTTTTGTAAAAAGACTATTAATTGCAAAAAGCAAAATAGAGAATTCTAAAAAATGGAATTTGTATTCTGCATTATTAAACACAAATATTCTTGGGGAAGATACACCTGAAAATAGAGGAAAAGGAAGTTCTGCAAGAAATACTATTTTCAATACTTTTGTAGATGAACTTTTTAAAGATGGTGTTTTAAATGAAAAAGAATATAAAGAATACACAGACTTGCGATTGGGAACCTCTGGGAATTTAAATATAGGTGATTCTTGGGAAGATTATGCAATGTTGATTAAAGATTTAGAAATATATTTAGGAGATGAAATTGAAGGTGTTTCAAATGTTCCTGGCGATCAAAGTTCTCAGAATTCAGGCGAATCATGCACTATTCCAGAGCCTGCTGCAGGAATTACAGCTTTAAGTGATCCTAGAGAAAGAGTTATGAAAGTTGCACAAGATTCTGTTGGAACAGTTGTTGGAAGCAATTGTTGGACATCTGCAGAAGAAATTTATTTAAAAGCTTCTGTAAATTATCAATGCATATATACAGAGGGATATTCTGTTGTAAAGTCCCAACCAAAATGCACTAGTTGTGGATGTAAGATGTCTCAATCTGGAGCATGTTATGATTGTGAGCGGGAAAATAGAAAGGACTTAATTCAAGGAGATTTAATTCAAATTTATAATCAAAATACAGTTTCTACAACAGGTGGGCATAATCTTATATTTGATAGTTGGGCAAATAAAAATAAAAATTTAGCTAATGTTTATCATAGTTCTGGTGGAGGAAAACCTTTAGTATATGCTAAAAATTATGATTTAACAAATAGTCCTGTAACTGTTATATGGAAACCTGTTTTAGCTTAGAATTATTTCACTCTTATGTGTTGACCAACAGAAATCTTATTTGCGTCTTTTAAACCATTCAGTTTTACTAAATAATCCACTGTAACATTATATTCTTTAGCAATTTTACTTAATGTTTCTCCAGAGTTTATTACTCTTACTCTTGGTTGAGATTGGGTAGCTCTTTCTAATGCAGAAGCGCTTCTAGTTGGTTTAGTTCTATTTCTAAAGTTAGAAATATCTGCAACATAAATACTGTTTTCTCCTTCATTTGCTTGAAGATAAATCTTTAATGATCCTAATTCAGTTCTTTTTTTGAATTTTTGGTATTCTTTATTTGGTATTACTTCAAATAAATATAATTTATTTCCAATTTTCTTATGGAGATAGAATTTATTTCCAATTTGTGTTGGATTTTTTTCTTCAAAAAGATCATCAATATCTGTGTCATAATCTTTCTCTGTTAAATTTGTTTTATTTTTTCTAACCTTTCTTGAGATTTCTGCATCTCCAATGTACACTTTTTCATTTGTTGGTTTAAAAGTTATTGTTTTTTCAGGATCCCAATTAAAAGAATTATCTTTTTCTTCTTGAAGCTCTAAATTGTCTCTTAGAGTAGCTTGAATATAAGAATCTTCTTCTGTAAGAGTAGAATCATTCATATAAGTTGTATTTGGCCCCTTAACAGCATAACTTAATCCATCATAATTTAAAAAACTCATTTTAAATTGATTTTTATCATTATAAGAACCGCTTGTTGTTACAGGATCATGGTTTTTAACAAAGTTCCTACTAGCACATCCCCCAGCAAGAATACCTGCTGTGGCAATTCCAAGAATGGTTAGTAATGTTTTATTCATAATTTTTTAGAGTTCTTTAAGTTTATAAATCTTTCTATATGTTGTAATTGGTGAGGCGTAACAGAATAGTAAATATAAAGATTTTTATATTGATTTTTTGTTGCTTCTTTATGCAGGGGTGCCGGAGTGGTCAAACGGGCTGGATTTAGGATCCAGTAGCTTATGCTTACCAAGGTTCAAATCCTTGCCTCTGCATATCTTAATTTTATTTAGAAATTTTATAATGAAACTTTTTGTTCTTTCTTTTTTTTAGATTCAGCTTCTTTTTGTTTGATTTTATCTTCTAATTTTAATTTATCTATTAATTCTTTGTATCTATTTCTTATTGTAACTTCAGTTATTCCTGCAATATCTGCAACTTCTCTTTGAGTTTTCTTTTCATCATTTATTAAAGCAGCGACGTAAAGTGCTGCTGCAGCAATCCCTGCAGGCCCCCTCCCACTTGTCAATTCCACATCTCTTGCTTGATCTAAAATTTTTAAAGCATCATTCTGTGTCCTAGGTGATAATTTTAATACTGATGAGAATCTTGAAATATAGTCTTTTGGTGAAGATTGTTTAACTTTAATTCCTAATTTTCTTATAATAAATCTATAAGTTCTTCCAATTTCTTTTCTTTCAACATCTGAAGCTGTTGCCATTTCATCTAATGTTCTTGGAATATTATATGATCTACATGCGGCATATAAACAAGCTGCAATTACAGATTCCATAGATCTTCCTCTTACTAATCCTCTTTGTAAAACAAAATTATAGATTCTTGAAGCTTCATCTCGAACAACATTTGGAAGATTTAGATAAGATGAAATAACTCTTAATTCTGCCATAGCAAGTCTTAAATTTCTTTCAATTGAAGTGGATACTCTTTCTTGCCATTTTTTTAATCTTAAAAATTTTCTTGTTTGCTTTGGTTCTAATTTATATATATCTGAAATCTCACCAACATTTGTTGTTAAACCTTTATCAAATTTCTGCATAGACATTGGTGCACCCCCCCTACCTTTTTTTTCAGATTTATCGAATTTTCCTTGGAGATCCATTCCAGTATCTACCATTTTCTCCTCGACAACAAGTCCGCAATCATTACATATTACCTCACCTAAATGAGAATCAAATGTTAAATTAATGCTATCGCATTCAGGACATCTTTTTACGTGTGACATTTTTAAAGGTATAGATTTATAGTAAACTTTATAAAGGGAATGCATTTATAAAGCTTTTGGTTTCTGTTTTTTATTTGAGTGGTAAGAATTTATTCTTTACAAAAATTATATGCACTTTGAATTATGAATAATAAAGATAAAATAAACATAATTATTGAAGTTAAACCTAATGTGATAGTCAGATTATTATAATAACGAATATTATTTTAGATCGTATTTGTAAATTTTAAGATTTGTATGGCAGTTAATTCTTTTGATTTGTTTTGAATATCTTGAAAAGCTTGGTAAAGATCTTGTGTCATCTTTTCATTTTCTTGATTCTTTTTTATATTTTGGTCATTTGCAACGAGTATACCAAAAATACTAATCAATAAAATTAGAATTCCTAAGATCATTTGAATCTTAGCAACTTGCCTTTTTTTCATATAGATAATAGTAGAATTTTATTTATAAATTTATTCAACTAAAACCCCATTAATAATTGCTTCTTGAGTTGGTCTATTTGTTATTTTAACTTTACCTGCTTCTGTTTCAATAATTGTTCCTTTTGTTAAAATATTCTGTCTTGCTAAGAATCTATTTGAAGGTGTTTCAAGAACATTTTTTATTTCAAGTTTTTTTATCTTGTCTTTCATTTTTACATTTACAAATTTTCCTTTTAATAGAATTGTTTTTTTATTTCCACCTTTTGTTCTGGTTGTTTTCTTTTTTTCATCTCCGAGTTTAACTATTCTTTTTTGTCCTTGGATTTCTCCTTTCTTTTTCTTTCTCTGTTTTTTATATTTTCCACCAGATATTTTTCTTCCTTTCTTCGTTGCCATTATAAAATAAGTTGTTTTTTTCTTTATAAACTATTCGGTTAATTTTAAGTATAAAAAACTTTAAAAACCAAACCTTTGTAAATGAATTATGGTGAACGGAATTGAAAGACCTTTAGATTTGTTAAATACATCTAAAGATAAAGAAGTGTTAGTGCACCTGAAAGGCGATAAGCAATTTGTTGGAACTTTGCTTGCATTTGATATCCATATTAATTTAGTATTGGATAATGTAAAGCAAATGGAGAATGGAGAAGCTACTAAAAGTCTTGGTTTGACTTTTCTTCGTGGTGATACCATAATTTATATCTCACCTGCATCAACTGCATTAAAAGAGAAATAAGCGTTTTTGCCTTAACTTTCGCACGGCATATTTTTATAGGTTTTAGGTAGTGAGAGCTTTAAGAAATTATTTAAACTAGACTTTCCATATTTTTTTATGGCTTCAAAAGCAAAATTAGTTTTTCTAGGAACTTCAGGGGCAATACCTACAGAAGATAGAAATCATACAGCTATTTTGTTAAATTATCAAGGAGAAAATATCTTGGTTGATTGCGGAGAAGGAACACAGAGACAATTTCGAAAAGCTAAATTAAATCCTGGGAAAATAACAAAAATCTTAATTACTCATTGGCATGGGGACCATGTTCTGGGATTGCCTGGATTATTACAGACCTTGGCTCTAAGCGAATATAATAAGGAATTAACAATATATGGTCCAAAAGGAACTAAGAAGTTTTTTAAAAATATTTTTAAAACATTTGTATTTGTAAATAGGTTTCCATTAAAGATAGTTGAATTAAACAAAGATGGGAGATTCTTTGAAAATGATGAATTTTATTTAGAATCTAAAAAAATGGTTCATAATGCTCCTTGTAATGCATATTGTTTTGTTAGAAAGGACGATATACGAATAGATAAGGTAAAACTAAAGAAATTAGGTTTACCAAGTGGACCTCTTTTGCAGAGATTAAAAAAAGGAGAAGATGTTAAATACAATTCTAAAAACATATTTTCTAAAGATGTTACTTTTGAAGAAAAAGGTTTTAAGATTTGCTTTGTATTGGACACTAAAAATAATAAATCAATTGTTCCTTTTGTTAAAGATGCAAAAGCACTTGTTTGTGAAGCTACTTTTGAAGCTGGAAAAGAAGAATTAGCAGAAAATAGATATCATCTAACAATTAAACAAGCTGCAGAGATTGCTAAAGATGCAGACGTAAAAGAGTTAATTTTAACACATATAAGTCAAAGACAAGGTAAAAATGTTGAAGAAAATTTAAAAGAAGCGCATAAAATTTTTAAGAAAACTTCTTTAGTAGATGATTTATTTGTTATGGAGATTTAATTTATTTTCTTGGAGCAATTTCATATTCAATTTCATATATTATTAATCTTGAGTTTTCTATTGTTATTTCTAAAATATATTCATCACTTATTGTAAAATCTTTAATTTTGCAAGTGTCTTTACATTGTTTTGTAAATTCTTTTTGAATTGATTCATCTACATTATTTGATCTGCCTTCTGGTGCTTGTTCTTGAATTACAGGAGTTTCAATTGTTATGGGAGTTTCTTGTTCTAGGATAATTGTTTCAGTTTCATTAACTTCAGTAGTGTTTGTCTCAGTAGTATTTGTGCTTTCTGTTTCATCAAGAGTTTCATCTTCAGAATCATCTGTTGTGCTAGTCTCATCTGTAGTTGTTGTTTCTGTTTCATTTACAATAGTCACATTTGTCTCAGTTTCATTAACTTCTGTAATATTTACTTCTGTTTCATTTACAATAGTCACATTTGTCTCAGTTTCATTAACTTCTGTAATATTTACTTCTGTTTCATTTACAATAGTCACATTTGTTTCAGTTTCATTAATTTCAGTGATATTTGTTTCAGTTTCATTTTCTCCTTCAACAACATTTCCAGTTATTGTTATAATTTCATTGTCTTCTAAATTTTTATCAAAGATTACTTTGTTCCCTAACATCACTTTAGCTTCTCCGCTTCCAATAACTTTACCTGTTATTTTTATTGATTTTATTTCTCCTTTAATTGTTGGAGATAAAGCATATTTTGTAGTAGATGTAAATTCCATTGTTTCGTTTTCAACAAAATACATTGATTTTGAATTTGTCTTTTCTAGAACTTGTAATGTGATTGGAACTGCTAATAAAAGCAAAAATACAACTGCAGCAATTGATACTTTATACCCCTTTTTCATAAACAATATTGATTTTTTTTGTTCTTAAACTTTGCTGTGATAAAATAGAAACTTTTTAAATGGCCTTTTGTGTATGTTTTATATGCTCCGGTAGCTCAGCCTGGATAGAGCGATTGCCTTCTAACTAAGGCAAGTCTTGGTTGCTTCATTAGCTTGCAACGAAGAAAGCAATAGGTCGCAGGTTCGAATCCTGTCCGGGGCACTTTTTTAAACCATTGCTTCTATTATTAGGTATGAAACAATTTAATTTAAATTTTCCATTAAAAGGAAAATATGTTGTTATGGTTGCCCCTAGTTTTATTGTTGATTTTGAATATCCTGGAATTTTATGGGGATTAAAGGAATTAGGTTTTGATAAAATAGTTGAATTAACTTTTGGAGCTAAACTTGTGAATAGACAATATCATGAACAATTGAAAAAAGGTGGTTTTTTTATTTCAAGTGTTTGTCCTGGAATTGTTGATATTGTTTGTAGGAAATTTCCGCAATATAAATATAATTTGGTAAAAGTAGATAGTCCACTGATTGCAATGGCTAAAGTTTGTAAAAAAGTTTATCCTAGCCATAAAGTTGTTTTTATTTCTCCTTGTAATTATAAAAAAATAGAAGCTTTAAAATCTAAATTAATTGAAGAAGTTATTGATTATAAAGAATTAAAAGATATTTTTGAAAAATATAAAGTAAACTTAAAAGATAATAGAAAAATTCATTTTGACAAATTTTATAATGATTATACAAAAATATATCCTTTGGCAGGAGGATTGTCTAAAACAGCCCACCTTAAAGGAGTTTTAAAGAAAAAACAGATTGAAACTATTGATGGGGTTTCAAAAGTTATGAAATTTTTAAATAAACCAAATAAAAAAATTAAGTTCTTGGACTGTAATTTTTGTGTAGGTGCTTGCATTGGAGGACCTTGTATAAATTCTATTGAAAAAATCTCAAAAAGAAGAAAAAAAGTATTAAGATATTTAAAAAAATCTAAATCAGAGGATATACCTGAAGCAAAAAAAGGTTTAATTAGCAAGGCAAATGGGATTTCTTTGTTTAAGAAATCTTTCTAATAAATAATTTTATATATGATTGTAATCCTCTATTTTTATGCGCGGGTGGCACAGCGGCTACTGCGACTGCCTGCAGAGCAGTTTTTCATGGGTTCGAGTCCCATCCCGCGCTTATTTATTGAAAATGGCAAAACTAAAAAATAAAATTTTTGTAAAAACTATTTTACAAATAGAAGAAATATAAAATGGTTAAAGGGAAAGTATATTTAATTCATGGGTGGGGTGGAAATGGTGAAGGTGGTTGGTTTGATTGGTTAAAACAAGAGCTTCCTAAAAAAGGATTTGAAGTAGAGTCATTTAATATGCCAAATACAGATTATCCTAAAATTGAAGGGTGGGTAAAATATCTTCAAGAAAATATAAGTGAAGTTGATGAAAAAACTTATTTTATAGGACATAGTGTTGGTTGTCAGACAATTATTCGTTATCTAGAGAATTTACATAAACATACAAAAATTGCAGGATGTGTTTTTGTTGCAGGATGGTTTAATTTAATTGATTTAGCTCCTGAAGAATTAGAAATTGCACATCCTTGGATAAATTCTAAGATACATTTTGATAGAGTTTTAGATCACTGTAATAATTTTCTAGCTTTATTTTCTACAAATGACCCATATGTTCATTTAGATGAAGCTGAAAAATTTAAAAAAGAATTTGGAGCTAAAATAATAATTAAACATAATAAGGAACATTTTAATGAAGAATTAGAAATTCCAGAAATTTTGGAGTTCATAAAATGACAGTTTATACAAAAAAAATTAAAATAAATACAAAAGAAAGAATTGAATTTGTAAATATTACAAATCAAGTAGAACAAGCTGTTAAAGAATCAGGTGTTCAGGATGGAATTGTTCTTATTAACGCAATGCACATAACTGCAAGTGTTTTTATTAATGACAATGAAGGAGGTTTGTTGAAAGATTTTAAAGAATGGTTAGAGAAATTAGCTCCTCAAAAAAAAGATTATTTTCATCACCAAACAGGGGAAGATAATGGATTTGCTCATCTTTGGAGAACAATTATGGGAAGGGAGACCACTATTTCTATTTCAGACTATAAACTTGACCTTGGGCCTTGGGAAGAGGTTTTTTATGGGGAATTCGACGGTCAAAGAGATAAAAGAATACTTATAAAAGTTCTTGGAGAATAGGCACTACTTGGAAACATTTATAAATTAAAATGTAGTGGTTAATATATAATGGCATTTATTGTTAAAAAAATCATAAATGGAAATGAATATTATTATCTTAATGAAAATAAAAGAGAAGGCACCAAGGTAAAAACAAAAACTCTTGCATATCTTGGTAAAACAAAAAAGCAAGCTGAAGAAAAAATGAAACAATTTTTAAAAGATCGTTCTGATAAAGATAAAATGGTTGAAGAAGAAAATAAAATTGAAGTTAAAGAATTAAAAGCAGAACAAAAACAAATAACAATTGAAGAGTTAGCTAATTTTTGTAAATCAAAAGGATTTATTTATCCTTCTTCAGAAATATATGGTGGGGTTGCAGGGTTGTATGATTATGGAAGCAAAGGAGTTTTATTAAAGAAAAATGTAGAAGCAGAATGGTTAAATTATTTTTTAAATTTGAGTGATAATTTTTTTCAGATAGAAACTTCTGAAATTATGCCTGAAAAAGTTTTTATTGCTAGCGGTCATCTAAAAAATTTTACAGATGTTGCAGCTAAATGTAAAAAAGGACATATTGAGCGTGCAGATCATTTATTGGAAAAAAATTTAAATAAAAGATTTGAAGGATTAACAGATAATGAATTGTTTGAAATTATTTCTAAGAATAAAATAAATTGTTCTATTTGTGGAAGTCCAATAATTTATGTTGGACCAATAAATATGATGTTCCCAATTGAATTAGGTGTTGGGAACACTACAAGAGCATTTTTTAGACCAGAAACTGCGCAAAGCCCATATGTTAATTTTAAAATAGAATATGATGTAAATAGAAATAAACTTCCATTGGGGTTGGCATTAGTTGGAAGAGCTTATCGAAATGAATTGTCTCCAAGAAATTTATTGCTTAGACAAAGAGCATTTAATCAAGCAGAGTTACAAATTTTCTTTAATCCATCTAAAATAAATGAACACCATGAATTTGATGAAATTAAAGATTATAAATTACAAGTTGTTCTTGCAGATAAAAGAGATGCTGATGCAGAATTAATTTTATGTTCAAAATTATTAGAAAGAGTTCCAAAGTTTTATGTATATTATATGGCAAAAGTTCAGAAATTTTATTTAGATGTGTTGAAGATACCAAAAAATTTGTTTAGATTTTATGAATTAGATGATAAAGAAAAAGCATTTTATAATAAATATCATTTTGATATGGAAATAAAACTTCCAGATTTAGGTTGGGTTGAGATGGGGGGGGTTCATTATCGAACCGATCATGATTTAAAAGCACATCAAGAAATGTCAAAACAAAATTTGCTTGTATTTGATGAAGAATCAAAAGAAAAATTTATTCCCCATGTTCTTGAATTAAGTTTTGGTTTAGATAGAATTGTTCAGATGTTAATTACTTTATCATATTGCTATGATAAAGAAAAAAATACTATTGTGTTAAACCTTCCTGCAAAATTATCTCCAATTAAAGTTGCAATTTTTCCAATAATAAAAGGAAAAGAATATGAAAATATTTCTCAAAATATTTTTAATGAATTAAAAGAAGAATGGAATGTTGTTTATGATAAATCTGGAAGTATTGGGAGAAGATATGCTCGTAACGACGATATTGGAACACCATTTTGTATAACTATTGATGAACAAAGTTTAAAAGATAAAACAGTTACAATAAGAGATAGAAATACCACAAAACAAACAAGAGTGGGTTGCAAAAATTTAAAAAATATTTTGCGAAATCTTATCGACGGTAAAATTTATTTTGATTCTTTAAAATAATTTCTAAAAATTTTCAATATAAAAAAATATTTAAACTAATTTTTCTTTAATATATTAATTAAAAAGGGAGGAAATTAATAATGGCAAAGAAAAAAGCGGTGAAGAAAAAAGTAGCTAAGAAAAAAGTTACTAAGAAGAAAGTAGTTAAAAAGAAAAAAAAGAAATAAATTTAACTCCTTTTTGCATTTTATTTTTTTAATTAATTTTATATACTTCTTTTTTATTTATTTTTTATGGAAAAAAATAATTCTGATTGCATATTTTGTAAAATTGTGAATGGTGAAATTTCTTGTTATAAAGTTTGGGAAGATGAGGATTTTTTGGCTTTTTTAGATATAAGCTCTGTTGCAGAAGGGCACACAGTCATTATTCCTAAGAAACATTTTAAAAGTATTTTTGAAACTCCGGGAGATCTTACTGGAAAAATAAATATTGTTTGTAAAAAAGTTGCGTTACTTTTGAAAGAAAAATTAGGGGTTAATGGTGTTAATATCTTAAATGCTTCTGGAAAAGTTGCTCAGCAAAGTGTTTTCCATTTGCATTACCATGTTGTTCCCAGAAAAGAGGAAGATGGATTAGATTTGTGGTTTCATGGAGATTCTAAAAATAAAATTAACTTGGAAGAAATATATGATAAATTAAAATAAATGGCTCCAGAGAGATTCTAACTCTCGACCTCGGCCTTTCTCAACGATTTGATCTCATGACTCAAAATTAAATTTTGGTCTAATTCGCATTTGCGAGCAAATGTTCATGAGAGCCGCGCTCTAAACAACTGAGCTATGGAGCCTTATGGATTTACAAGAATAATTGGTTTTAAAAGTATTTTGTTATAGAATTAATCTGCTTTTAACATTTCTTTTTCTTTCTTTTTGTTTTTCATATATCTAACTAAGAATCCTGCTAATTGGTTTCTCATTTTTTTACTTGGCATTTCACTTCCAAGTATGTTTTTATTTTTTTCAAAATTTTCTGAGAACTCAATACCTTCTTTCATTATTCCACTTGCAGTTCTTCTTATTTGTTTTGATTTTATTTTTCCCATGATAAGCCAAGTTTTTTCTGTTTTTTAAAGCTTTTTATTGTATTTTTTGGATATCTGAAAGCCCTTTCAAAGCTTCTAAAAGCATACTTATTTTTTTTGGTAGTTCTCCAAAGCTTAATATTTGATATTTTAAACCTAATTCTTGTGCTTTTTTGCAAGCTTTTGATAAGTCTGTTTCAGTGATTCTTTTTTTATTAAATGCTATTAATAAAAATTCTTGATTTTTATCTTTTATTTTTAAGATTAAATGATCTTTAGTAACACCAAGGATATCCATGATTTCTTTATTTTCTTTTGTTAGAAATTCTTTAATTTTATTAAAAAATTGTTCGCTTTTTTTTGTAGATGCACTTTTTTTAATTATTTTTGGTTTTATTGTCTTTTTTTGAATACTTTTAGTTTCTTTTTTATCAAAGATTTCTATTTTTTCTTTTTTCTCTTCTTTCGGAGGTTCTGTTATGGTTGCCTTTGATTCCTCGGCAGCAAAATATCTCCAAAATATGTCCTCGCCTTGCCTGAAGGGAATTGCAAAATCTCTTATTTGTCTTAATGCAACTTTTATTGCAGGTTCTTGAGATTCGTCTTTTAAGATTTTCTTTTCTTTTAATAATATGAATGCTTCTTTTTCTTTACTTTTTAAGTTTTCTCCATATTTTTCTAAATCTTGTTTATTTTCTTTTAGAAAATATATAGCAGAGCTACCAATTCTCATATGGCTAGATAAAATTCTTTTTTCTGAAACAAGTTCAGATAAAAATGCAGATGTAAATAGCATATCTGATCCTATGTTTTTTGCAATGTATGCTGGCAACATTGGACCATTTATTTTTAATGCTTGTATTATTTTCTCTTTAAGTTGATAAGTACTTTCATTGCTCATTAAGTTTAGAAAGATAAGGGGATTATAAATTTTTAGGGTTTAATCCATTTAATTTCATAATATATTATTTTACCTTCTTCATCTACTAGGGCTAGAAGTAAATTCTTTTTTGTTGAATGTGCAACTCTATTTTTTGAAGAAAATTCATGCCAATTTGCTTTATTTGATTCTTTATCTGTTGCAACTAACCATTTTGCATGTTCTTTCCCAGGACGTTTACCTTTATCATATACTCTAAATTCTGCTCCGAATTTTAGAGCGGTTTTGACAATATAGCCTTTTTTTCTCAGATCTTTAAATACAATGTATTTTGTTTGTATTTTTTTATCTGATTTTTGTAATCTCTCTAGAATTTCTTGTTTTGTTAGTTTTTTTTCTTTTTGAAAAACTTCAAGTTTTCCTTCTTCTAATAAGAATAAAGCTTCTACTGGAAGATAATGTATTTTATCTTCTATTTTTTCTCCAAATTTGCTTTTTTCAAATAGAAAATGTGCTTCTTGTGAATTTGAAGACATTTCATTATTTACGAAGTTTGCTTTTATTTTGTTCATTGTAAGATCATGTAATGAGAATATTTAAAAGTTCGGACTGGTTTAAAATGTTATGGAAGTTAATTTTAAAGTGATTGAAGAAAAGTGGCAAAAAAAATGGGAACAATCTAAAGTTTTTGAAGTAAATGAAAATTCAAAAAAACCAAAATATTATGTTTTGGAAATGTTTCCTTATCCGTCTGGAAGTGGTTTGCATATGGGTCATGCGTGGAACTATGTTATTGGAGATATTTTAGCTAGACTTAAGAGAATGCAAGGATTTAATGTCCTTTACCCTATGGGCTATGATGCATTAGGATTACCTGCTGAAAATGCTGCAATTCAAGAGAAAATTCTTCCTCAAAAATATACAGCAGATTCTATTAAAAATTATATTAAACAACAAAAATCATTGGGGTTGAGCTATGATTGGACAAGGTTGATAAATAGTTCTGATCCAGAATATTATAAATGGGATCAGTGGATATTTTTACAAATGTTGAAAAAAGGATTAGCTTATCAAAAACAATCTAGTGTTAATTGGTGTTCAAAATGCAATACTGTTCTTGCAAATGAACAAGTTCATGAGGGAAAATGTTGGAGGCATGAAAAAACAGGGGTTGAAACTAGAAATTTAAAACAATGGTTTTTGAAAATTACAGATTATGCAGATGAACTTTATGAAGAACTTGATAAATTAAAAGATTGGCCTGAGAGAACCAAAATAATGCAAAAGCATTGGATTGGAAAATCATATGGAACGGAAATTGATTTTGAAATTAATGGGGAAAAATGGCCGATTTTCACAACAAGACCAGATACAATTTATGGGGTGACATTTATGGTTATTTCTGCTCAACATGAAAAACTATTAGAATTAACAACAAAAAATCAAGAGAAAGATGTTAAATTTTTTCTGAAAAAAATTAAATCTGTTAGTGAAAAAGAAATGGAGACAATGGAGAAAGAAGGAGCTTTTACAGGAAGTTATGCTATTAGTCCAATAACTAAAGAAAAAGTTCCAATTTATGCAGGTAATTTTGTGGTTGCATCTTATGGTTCTGGAATGGTGATGGCTGTTCCTGCACATGACCAAAGAGATTTTGAATTTGCAAAAAAATATGGTATTAAAATTAAACAAGTTATTGAAGGACAGCTTACAGATGTTCAGGCATGTACTGGAGAAGGAAAATTAATTGATTCAAATGGTTTTACAGGTTTGGAGAATGAAAAAGCTAAACAAGAAATTGCAAATTTTTTAATTAAAAATAAATTAGGTAGAAAAAAAATACAATTTAAACTTAGAGATTGGGGAATTGGCCGTCAAAGATATTGGGGAACTCCAATTCCAATTATTCATTGTGAAAAATGTGGTGCAGTGCCTGTTAATGAAAAAGATTTGCCTGTTAAACTTCCAGAACAAGTTAAATTTGGAAAAGGAAATCCCCTTGAAACAAATGAAAAATGGTTAAATGTTAAATGTCCAAAATGTGGTGGAAAAGGTAGACGTGAAGCAGACACAATGGATACCTTTGTTAATTCTTCATGGTATTTTTTAAGATATTGTGATCCAAAAAACAATAAAAAAATATTTGATAAGAAAAAAGTTGATTATTGGTGCCCTGTTGATTCATATATTGGGGGAGCAGACCATGCTTGTATGCATTTAATTTATTTTAGATTTTATACAAAATTTTTAGCTGATTTGGGTTTGCTTAAATTTAGAGAGCCTGTAAAAAGATTATTTCATCAAGGAATGCTTCATGCAGAAGGTGGAGAAAAAATGAGTAAATCAAAAGGAAATGTGGTGTTGCCAGAAACTGTTTCAGATGAATATGGTATTGATACTGCGCGTTTCTTTTTATGTGGTTTAGCTTCACCTGATAAAGATATAAATTGGAGTAAAGATGGAATTGTTGGAAGTTTAAGATTTATTAATAAAATGTTTGAATATTTTGATAAAGTTAAAATTGGAAAATCAAATGAAAATATTGAAGAGAAATTAAATTTAACAATAAAAAATATTACAAATCATTTTGAATATTTTCAATATAGAAAAGCTACAATTGAATTAAGAGAATTATTTGATTTAATTTATAGTGAAGATGAAAATAGTAAAGATGTTCTTGAAAAGTTTTTGCAATTATTAAATCCTATTTGCCCACATATTACAGAAGAACTTTGGTCAAAGATTGGACATAAAGAATTTATTTCAAATTCATCTTGGCCTAAAGTGGATGAATCTAAATTAAAAGTTGAAAAACAAAAAATTGATTTAAATGTAAAATATGCTAATTATGTTAAAGATATTGTTCAGAAGGTTGAAGAAAAAGGCAATAAAATTAAGAAAATATATTTGTATGTTGTTCCAATTGAAATTGATAATGTTGATGTAAAGAAAATATCAAAAGAACTTGGAAGAGATGTTAAAGTTTATTCTGTTAGAGATGCTAAAAAATATGATCCTGAAAATAAATCAAAGAAAGCTAAATTTGGTTTACCTGGAGTTTATTTAGAATGATTAAAAACATTTAAATAAGCATAATTTCTCAGAAGACAATGACAGATAAACAAGACCTATTGAAAGAATTAGAGCATGAATTTGAAAAGTTAAAGAAAGAACTTGAACTTAATGTAAATCTTGAAGATTTAAGCACAATTTTTGGTTTTAAAGATTCTGTTTTGTCTGACGGTTATATTTCAGTAAATCTTGCTAGACAAATTTGTTCTAAAATATCTGAAACTTTTTACAATTGGATTAATTATATGAATAATTTGATTTTACCAAATTCTGGTTCAATGGTTAGTCAAACAGAAGCTAAAATCTTTAATTCAAAAGAAGATAAAGAATTAATCTGGAATTTAATTCAAGGAGCCATGAGATTTGTTTCTAAAAATTCTTTAGATGTTGTGAGAAGGGATAAGATTTTACAAAAAGAATTAATTGATGGTGCTGTTGAATATTGGAAAAATGAATTTTCAATAGGTGCAGAGAAAATAATGTTGAAATTGTATGGTTCTTGGAATAATAAATAAATTTATTCTATATTGGAAAGATTTAAATATAATATCATATTATACTTTATATAATTTAAAATGACATTAAAAGGTTTATCTAGGATTAGATGCATTGGAGGTTCTTTAGTGGTAACTATTCCAAAAGAAATTGTGAGGGAGAAAAACTTGAAAGAAGGAATTTTAGTGGAACTAGATATTGAAAAGATTAAATTAGATGGTTTTGGGAAATTTAAAAATATTAGTTCTTTTAGTGAAAAAGATCGGATGGAGGATCGAACTTTATGAGGGTTTTTCTTGACTCTTATGCCTGGGTAGAATATTTTTTAGGAAGTTCTAAAGGAGAAAAAGTTAATATTCTCTTAACTTCTGAAAATAAAATTTATACCTCTAACATTGTTCTTGCAGAAGTGGTAAGCAAATTTAAAAGGGAAAAAATGGATTTTAAAGAGGCAATACGAATAATTCTTTCTAATGCTTGTGTTGTTGATGTGGATAAGAATATTGCTATAGAAGCAGGAATATTTCATGCAGATATTAAGAAGAAAAAGAAGGATTTTGGATTGGTTGATGCAATTATTTGGATTAGTGCTCAAAATTTAAATTCTAAAATTGTTACAGGAGATAATCATTTTAAAGAATTCAAAAATGTTATTTTCTTAAAATAAATTTATTCTATGGTTGCTTTAATTCTTCTTACACCTGCTCCGCAAGAATCTTGTTTTAATATTTTAAATTTACCAATATCTTTTGTGTTTTTTACATGTGGTCCAGTGCATATTTCTTTTGAAAATTCTCCAATATTATAAACAGATATTTTTCCAGGGTATTTATGTTCAAACACTCCGCAAGCACCTTCTTTTTTTGCTTGTTCCAGACTCATTTCTTTTTTCCCTATAGGAATAGCTTTTTTAATTTGTTGATTAATTAAATCTTCAATTTCTTTTATTTCTTCGTCTGTTAATTTCCTATCAAAATTAAAATCTAATCTTAATCTTTCAGAATTAATATTTGATCCTTTCTGGTGAATATTTTTATTTTTCAAAACTTTTTGAATTGAAGATAATAATAGGTGTGAAGCTGTATGTAGTCTGGTTGTGGTTTCTGAATTATCTGCTAAACCTGATTTGAATTTCCCAGCTGTTGCAGTTCTTGAAAGTTCTTGGTGTTTTTTATGGGATTTTTCAAATTCTTTTTCATTTACTTTAATTCCTTTTTCTTTTGCAATTTCTAGAGTCATTTCTATTGGAAATCCATATGATTGATATAAGAGAAAAGCTTGTTTTCCATCTAGTTTTTTTGTTTTTGCAACTTTTTCAAAAATCCTTAATCCTTTTTTAATTGTTGAGTTAAATTTTTGTTCTTCTTTTTCTAATTCTTTTAAGATTAAATTTTTATTCAATTTATAATCCCCATATATTTCAAAAATAGGTTCTGCTACTTTTGTAGTAAAATTTTGTAATCCTAATGTTTTCCCAAATTTAATTGCTCTTCTAATTAATCTTCTTAAAACATATCCTTGTTCTGTGTTGGAGGGAAGTATTCCATCATTAATAATAAATACAGAAGCTTTGATATGATCTGCAATAATTCTCATTTCTTTTTTATTTTTTTCATATTTTTTGTTTGTTAAGTTTTCTATTTTTTGTATGATTAATTTAAATGAATTTGTTAGATAGTTGTCTTTATGGCCTTCTAAAGCTGCTAGTATTCTTTCAGATCCGCCTCCAAAATCAACATTTTTTTGTATTAATTTTTTTAGATTCTTTTCTTTATCTTGATTGTATTCCATAAATACATTGTTTCCTAATTCTACCCAGTTTTTATCTTTTGGATCAAATTTTTTTGGAACAGGTTTTTTTGAAATCCAATAGAATATTTCAGAATCTGGCCCACATGGTCCTGTTTTTCCTGCTGGACCCCACCAATTTTCATGCTTATCTAAAATTACAATTCTTTCTTTTGATAAACCGAGTTTTATTAATGCATCATATGACTCTTTATCTTTTGGAGTGTTTTTATTTCCTTCAAAGACACTTGCTGCTAATTTATTTAGAGGTATTTTTAGAACTTTAATTAGAAATTCAAAAGTGTATTCTATTGCTTCTTCTTTCCAATAATCTCCTAAACTCCAATTTCCTAATTGTTCAAAGAAAGTATGGTGTTTTTTATCTCCTACTTCTTCAATATCAACGGTCCTTATACACTTTTGTATATTTACTAGTCTTTTGCCTTCAGGATGTGGTTGCCCTAGAAGAAAAGGAACTAGGGGATGCATGCCTGCTGTTGTGAATAAAACAGTGGGATCATTTTCAGGTATTAAACTTGCGTTTAGAATTTCTTTGTGACCTTTTGATTTGAAGAATTCAATATACTTTTTAATTAGATCTTTTCTATCCATTATAAATCTAAGAAGTTTGATGTTTTAAAATTTTTGATCTAAAGAATCTAGTCTTTTTTGAATCTCTTGTAATTGAAATTCAATATCTGTTCTAGCCTTTTCTTTTGCTATTTTCTTTTCAGGCATTTTTACTTCTTTTTTTTCTTTATTATATTTTTCTGGAATTTGCACCTTTGGTATAATTTTCTTCATTTTTACAATGTTTGCTCCAAGCTTTTTAAATTTTAAATTTATGCTTTGTTTATTTTTTAATTCTGCCATTCTTAATTCACGATATTTATGAATAATATTTAGCATATGTAGAATTTCTATTTCTAAAGACAATATTTCTTTTTTAATCTCTCTAGCTTCTTCAAATTCTAGTTTTACATGCATAATGTTTTTGCTATCCATTTTATAGTTTAGAAAAAAGATCCTTATCTATCCTTTCAACTTTTTGCTTAATATTTTGTAATTTTGTTCCCCAATCTTTTAATTGCAAATCTTCTTTTTCTTTAAGTTGATTGGTTTCATTTAATAAATGACTTATTTCATTTATTTGTTTTTTTAATTCTTCAAGAATATTATGGCTTTCTTCGAATTTGTCTAATCTAACAAATAAAGGTTCTTCTTCCTTTATGATTTCTTTTGGTTTTTGTTCTAGTTTGGGCATTATTCTTGATCTTAGAGGTTCTTGTATCATTTTCATCTCTTCTAGAGGTTCAAATTCATCTACAGGCGCCTCAAAATCATCCTCTTCTCTCCCAGATATTGCTTCTTTAATTGTGTTCTGAGAAAATTTATCTCCTAAAGAATTATTTGGAAAACTTGGTAATTGATGAATCATTTTAGAAGAATCTCTGGGCATATCATTCATTTCTGGAAACTCAGGTAATTCTGGAAGATCTGGCAATTCTGGAAGACGGATATCTTCTTCTTTTTGTTTTTTATTGAACAACCCCATTTTTTTTAAGTATATCTTTCAATATATATGATGAATTATAGGTTTAAAAACTTTTTTCAACTATGCTTGTTTAAATCTTTTAACCGAAAGGTATTTATTTGGATTGGAATATACATAGGGATGTTAAAAAATTTATTAAGGGAAGTTATAACAATAACTGCAGGAAAACCTTCAGAACCAATTGCAGATTTATTGTATAACAAATCTCATGTTAATGAATTTATTATTGCTAAAAAATTAGATTTAACTATAAATCAAACAAGAAACATTCTGTATAAGATTTCTAATCATGGACTTGTTTCCTCGATAAGGAAAAAAGATAAGAAAAAAGGATGGTATACTTATTTTTGGAAATTTGAAATAATTAAATGCTTGGAGTTTTTAAAGAATCTTATTGTTGAAGGCATAAAAGAACTTGAAGAACAGTCAGAAGATAGAAAAAAGAATTTATTTTATGTTTGTAAACGGTGTAATATTGAAATGGGTGAAGAAGAAGCTCTTTTAATGGAGTTTACATGCAATGAATGCGGAGATGTTTTTACAATTAAAGATAATTCAAAATATGTTAAGGAATTAGAGAGAAATTTGGAGAAATTAAAAGAAAAATTAAAGATAGTTAATTTAGAAATTGAGAAAGAAGATGTAATTATTGAAAAACAAAAACAAAAAGAATTTAAAAAAATCCAAATTGAAAAAGATGTGAAGAAAGCTTCTGCAGCTTTAAAAAGAAAGAAGACTGTTAGCAAAAATAAAAAAATTAAAGAAGCTAAAGATGCAAGTTCTAAAAAGAAAGTAGTTAAGAAAAAATCTGTTAAAAGGAAAGAAGTAAAAAAGAAAGTGGCTAAGAAAAAGGTAGTGAAGAAAAAAGAAACAAAAAATAAAGTTTCTAAAAAATCTGTTAAAAAGAAAGCAGTTAAAAAGAAGAAATAATTTATTTTATTATGAGGGTTTATGAACTTCCAGTTAAGAAGAAAATATTTAATTTTAGTTTGACAATTTGGTTAATTATTGTAACTTCAATTCTTTCCATTGTTTTTTTCTTTCTCCCAATTGAATATTATGCTTTGCATCCTTTAAGCATTTTATCAGGTAAATCTTTATGGACATTTATTACAAGTGTATTTGCGCATTCTGGATTTTTCCATCTTGTTGTAAATATGTTTTCCTTGTTTTTTGTTGGAAGTTTAGTTGAAAAATTATTAGGTAAAAAAAGATATTTTTGGTTTTATTTAATATCAGGTGTTTTTGCAGGAGTATTTTTCACTTTAATTGCATATTTATTTAATGCAGGCATTGATGCATATGCTGTTGGGGCTAGTGGGGCATTGTTTGCTTTGGTGGGGTTATTAATAATTTTAACACCAAATTTAAAAGTATATGTTATGTTTATACCAATTCCCATAAAAATGAAATATGCTGCTCCTGGGTTATTAGCATTATTATGGTTAATCTCAATTCTTGGAGATGTTCCAATTGGTAACTTTGCACATTTGGGAGGTTTAATAATTGGGTTGGCTTATGGATTTTATTTGAGAAAAAGATATCCAAAGAAAACAAAATATATTTCAAGGCAGTTTAGTTAGAATTTATGTAATATGAAAAATAAAAATAGGAAGATAGAATTTTTTAAGGGATATGAGGATAGTTGGAAATATATTAAAGATATACGTAATCAAATCTATTTGGTATTAGGAATATTTTTTGTATTTGTTTTAATTGGATTTTTTCTTCCAAGTCCAGAAGGAATATCCAAATATATTTTACAATATATAGAAGATTTGTTAAAGCTGACTAAAAATTTTGGAGCTGGAGATATGTTTTGGTTTATCTTGTTTAATAATTTTAAAAGTAGTTTTTTGGGAATGATTTTAGGGACTTTTTTTGGGGTCTTTCCTATTTGGGCTTCTTTAAGTAATGGATATGTTTTGGGATTTGTTGCTTCAAATGTGGTTGCAGAAGAAGGAGCATCTATACTTTTTAGATTAGTTCCCCATGGAATCTTTGAATTACCTGCCATTTTTATTTCATTAGGTATGGGAATTAAATTAGGTTCTTGTTTTTTTAAGAAACAGAAAAGATATGAACGATTTAAAGAAAATCTTAAGAAATCAATAAAAGTTTTTTTGTTGGTAGTTCTACCCCTCCTAATTGTTGCAGCAATAATAGAAAGTTTATTTATGTTTTTTGTGTAATTATTCTCTTAGATTACTTATTCCTAAAACAATAAAAATCACTCCAATTAATAGAACAATTATTGTTGCCCCGCCTTTTATTAATTCTAATGTAGCAATTCCCCAAGAATCTAATGGGCTTGCAGGAAGTATTAGATACAAAGGCACAACTACTAGAATCAATCCAAGTAAGATTTTTAGCCATTTATTCATATGTTGGTTATATGTTTATCTTTTAAAAAGATTATTGTGATAGGAAGAAAAGAAGAATTTTAAAAAATTTATTCGAAAATTTAAATTTTCTAATCAAGGGAATTTTTTTCAAATTCCCTAAAGTTTAAAAATGGTTTTTGAGTGGCTTTTTTATGGAAGATGCTGAAAAAGAAAAAATCGCAAGAGAAAATATACTTAGAGATTCTGATGAGGTGGGAGGAATTTCAATAAAAGGATATGATTTTAATGGGGGGGTTGATTATGAAAAAATCATAGATAGTTTTCAATCTACAGGTCTTCAAGCTTCAAATTTGTCAAAAGCAATTGAGATAATAGAAGAAATGATTAAAGAAAAAGCTTTTATTTATTTAGGGTACACGTCCAATCTAGTTACTTCTGGGTTGAGAGATATATTTAGATATTTGGTTGAACATAATAAAGTAAATGTTCTTGTGACAACTGCCGGGGGTGTTGAAGAAGATATTATTAAATGCCTCGGAGATTTTAAGTTGGGAGATTTTAAAGCAAAAGGAGATGAATTAAGAGATAAAGGAATTAATAGGGCAGGCAATGTGTTTATTCCAAATTCTAGATATTGTGCTTTTGAAGAGTTTATAGTTCCAATTTTTGAAGAGATTTATTC
>Ga0268281_1000183_pt1 | contig 49450 bp, 42 predicted proteins | sample saktaG_10_FD_190134 | JGI IMG/M metagenome (GOLD analysis project Ga0268281, IMG submission 190134) | Saline water microbial communities from Sakinaw Lake, British Columbia, Canada - sak_2011_5_24_50m | ecosystem: Environmental > Aquatic > Non-marine Saline and Alkaline > Saline ...
CGATCAGAGAGATGTAAAGATGCTTTATAAACTTTTCAAAGAGCAATCTGTGGTGCCAAGAACTTTTTCGGGATATCTATATGCCCAATATTGCACAACTATATTTTTGCAACTGTTGAAGATGAGTCAAAGCTTTGAAAATATCTCATAGTCACTTCTGATGAATTGATCTTTTCCTGTCTTCTGGTTCTTCTATGCGGGGATTTTGAGAAAAAGGGAAGAGACCTTTGCAGAATGTTCAATTTTGTTCAAGTTCAAGGAAGGCAAAGATTTTAACCACAGGAATATATTGGATATTTCGAGGATTGAAATTTGAGCCTGACGCAGAAATTGGGCAAAAGGGGACGTTATGCAAAGGTCTCGGGAAAAATGTTGCACAATAGAAAGATACCTGTTTAAATGCTCGTCACAACGATTATAAAAAATGATCATATCTACTATTTACCGGAGGGTACTTGATAATGAGTAACGATGAAAAACGATTAGCCGAGCGCTGTATTAACACCATTCGCTTTCTTTCTGTTGACGCGATACAGAAATCCAATTCAGGGCATCCGGGTTTGCCCATGGGGGCAGCCGCAATGGCATATACTCTCTGGACAAAACATCTTAAGCATAATCCAGCCAATCCGAAATGGGTGGATCGGGATCGATTTGTCCTTTCTGCGGGACATGGTTCAATGCTTCTCTATTCCCTTCTTTATTTAACTGGTTATGACCTCTCGCTTGAAGATATCAAGGACTTCCGGCAATGGGGCAGCAAGACTCCGGGTCATCCGGAACTCGGGATAACACCGGGCGTTGAAGTAACAACAGGACCCCTCGGTCAGGGGATAAGCAACGCGGTGGGTATGGCCATAGCCGAGGCATATCTGGCGGCCACATACAACCGGCCCGGCCATGAAATTGTCGATCATTACACCTATGTCATTGCCGGTGACGGGGACCTTATGGAAGGAGTCGTTTTCGAAGCCTCCGCCCTGGCCGGACATCTGGGGCTTGGCAAATTGATTGTTCTTTTTGATGATAATCGTATTTCCCTGGCCGGTTCCACAGATCTTACCGTTACGGAAGATCTGCAGGGGAGATTTGCAGCCTGTAACTGGCATGTTCAATATGTGGAAGATGGAAACAATATTGCGGAGATAGACAGGGCATTGATAAATGCGCGGGAAGAAACAGGCCATCCTTCCATTATTTCTGTCCGTACCTTGATAGGCTATGGTGCTCCTAACAAACAGAACACTTCCGGAGCCCACGGATCACCTCTCGGCCCTGAAGAAGTTATAGCGGCTAAAAGAAACATCGGCTGGCCAGCAGAACAGGAGTTTTTTATACCTGATGATGTATTGGGGCACATGCAAGGTGCTTTGAATATTGGTGAAAAACATGAATCTGAATGGATGTCCGAATTCAATCGATATAAGGAATCTTTTCCCGAGCGTGCGGCTGAGTTCGAGCGGATGCTGAATGGAAAATTACCGGAGAATTGGGAATCAGGCTTTCCTGAATTCGAACCTGACCCGAAAGGCATTGCCACTCGAAAGGCTTCCGAAGCTGTTATGCAGTATCTTGCCACATGTCTGCCGGAGCTCATTGGAGGCTCTGCCGATCTGAATCCATCCTGTTTTACATGGCTGAAGGGTTACGGGGATTTTCAGTCCCCCGGTACCGTTCCCGGAGATTCACAGGGAGCCGTTGGCAGTCGCTGGGATTATGGTGGACGAAACATTCATTACGGCGTTCGCGAGCATGCAATGGGCGCCATTTCCGGGGGTATGGCTTTGCATGGTGGCATCATTCCATTTACGGGGACATTTTTGGTATTTTCCGATTATATGCGCCCGTCCATACGCCTTGCCTCCCTGATGGGCATACGGGTTATTTATGTCTTTACCCATGACAGCATCGGCGTGGGCGAAGATGGTCCGACACACCAGCCCGTTGAGCAGATTATGAGCCTGCGCAATATTCCGAATCTGACAGTTATCCGACCTGCCGATGCCGCCGAAGTGGTGGAGGCATGGAAATTTGCCATCCTTAATAGCAGTGGACCGACGTCTCTGATTTTTACCCGCCAGAATGTTCCGAACCTGGATAGATCAGAGTATGCGTCGGCACGAAATCTTCAGAAAGGTGGATACATATTGTGGGAATCTGCAGAAGGTTTGCCCGAAGTCATTCTGATCGGTACAGGATCTGATCTGCACATCGCCCTTGAAGCAGGAAAACAGTTGGCCAAAGAAGAATTTCACGTACGGGTTGTCTCACTTCCAAGCTGGGAAATATTTGACGGGCAACCGGAAGATTACAGGGGGAACGTGTTGCCCTCTTCTGTAAAGGCCCGTGTGGCTGTTGAAGCAGGAATCAGGCTGGGATGGGAACACTACGTGGGGTTGGAAGGAGCCGTTGTCGGTATGGGTGGTTTTGGTGCCAGCGCGCCAGCTTCGTTTCTGTATGAAAAGTTCGGCATTACAGCAGAGCATGTGATACAGGCAGCAAAGAAGCTTGTCAAGTGAAGTAACAGTCCACAGGGATCAGGGATCAGTGGCCGGTGATCAGAAATTCAGCGCCCAACCCGAAACTCGAAACCCGAAAAAGAGTGTCAGAATGCTTACAGAAAACTGGCAGATAAATCTTCGAAACTATCAGCATCAGGTGGATACTGTCCTGGCTGAATTGAAGAAAAATCGTATCATAGAGCGGATCTGGTCAAAGGACTATACAGTGTGGAAGCCTGATCCTGCTGAGATCAGCAGCCGGCTGGGATGGTTAGAAAGCCCCCGGTTTATGAGTAACAGTATCAACCGGATGCAGCAACTGACTGATGAATTGCGTGCAGATGGATTCACTCACGCTCTGCTTCTGGGGATGGGCGGGTCGAGTCTCGCCCCTGAGGTCCTGAGAAAAACTTTCGGAGTTCCGGAGGGATACCTTGATCTTGCAGTACTCGACAGTACCGACCCGGCTTACGTTCTGTATCATAAAAAAAGACTGGAACCGGAGAAAACCCTTTTTGTTGTTTCCACCAAGTCAGGCACAACGGTTGAAACCTTTTCTTTTTTTAAGTATTTCTACAACCTGGTATGGGATGCACTGGGCGATCGTGCCGGCAAACATTTCGTTGCCATTACCGATCCGGGTTCTTCACTGGCTGGTTTGGCTGACCGTAATTCCTTTCGGGCAACATTTCTGAATGATTCGAATATAGGTGGTCGTTACTCGGCACTTTCTTATTTTGGATTGCTTCCGGCAGCGTTGATTGGTCTGGATGTGAGAAAACTTCTTGAACGTTCCATGGAGATGGAGGACCGCTGCAGGAAATTCAATTCTGGCAATATGGGACTGTCGCTGGGTGTTATGATTGGGATGCTCGCCAGGGCCGGCAGGGATAAGTTAACCCTTATCATTTCACCTGAAATAGCGAGTTTCGGCAACTGGGTGGAACAGCTCATAGCGGAAAGCACGGGCAAAGAAGGCAAGGGCATTCTGCCGGTTGTAGGCGAGCCGGTGGGATCTCCTGACAGGTATGGTAATGACCGTTTTTTTATATCTCTGAATCTGGAATGGGAAGGGGCATATGGGCCGGCGTTAAAGGCTCTGGAGGATGCTGGTCATCCTGTCGTAGATATACATCTTAAAGACCTGTACGATTTAGGTGGGCAATTTTTCCTCTGGGAGATGGCGACTGCCGTTGCCGGCCATATCTTACAGATCAATCCCTTTGATCAGCCCGATGTTGAATCATCCAAAAAACTTTCCCTCCGGATGGTCGATGAATATATAAAAAAGGGTACCCTGCCATCTCAGACATCGACGCTTCGTTATGATGGAATCACCGTTTACGGAGGACCAGAGGCCCGTACCCCCGGTGAAGCCCTCACCGCTTTTATAGGGCAAGCAACTCCAGGCACTTACGTAGCCCTGCAGGCATATGTTCAGCCGACAGATGAAACAGACAATGCCCTTTTGAAACTGAGAGCAAGGATTCGTGATCGATATAATCTTGCCACAACTGCCGGTTACGGGCCGCGTTTTCTGCACTCTACCGGGCAATTGCATAAGGGTGATGCCGGTAAAGGTCTGTTTATTCAGTTCACTGCCGATGATGAAAAAGATGTCTCTATCCCTGACGATGTTGAATCATCTGCCTCATCAATGAGCTTCGGCGTTCTTGAAATGGCTCAGGCTATGGGTGACAGACAGGCATTACTTGATGCTGGAAGGCAAGTCGTTCGCTTCCATCTGGGACAGGATATTTCAGGGGGATTGAAACATCTCACGGAGGCATTGGGATAGGGATTACATTCCAGTAACCCTGTAAACTTCTTCGATGCTCGTAATTCCTTCGAGAACTTTGCGCGCGCCGTCATGCATTAGGGTTGACATTCCTGATTTAATTGCCTCGCTCCTTATCTGATTCGCGTCCGATGTTTTAAGAATCACTTTTTTCAGGTCATCATTGAGAACCATCATTTCAAAGATGGCTGTTCTTCCCCTGTAACCCGTATTCATGCAGGCGGGGCATTTCATGCTTCTATAGATCTTATTATTTTCCAGCATTTTCGTTTCAATGCCTATGCTTGCCAGTGATTCATAACCCGGGGTGTACGATTCTTTACAGTCAGGGCAGAGAGTTCTGACCAGTCTCTGCGCTATGATGGCTATTACAGAAGAAGATATAAGGAATGGTTCCATTTTCATATCTATAAGTCGGGTGATTGTGCTGGCCGCATCGTTTGTATGGAGGGTAGAAAAGACAAGATGTCCCGTCAGCGAGGATTGAATAGCGATTTCAGCGGTTTCCTTATCACGGATTTCTCCTACCAGAATGACATCAGGGTCCTGTCTCACGATTGATCGCAGTCCGTTGGCAAAGGTAAGGTCAATCTTCGGGTTAACCTGAATTTGCCCGATACCTTCTATTTGATATTCAATCGGGTCTTCTATTGTAATAATGTTTATTTCAGGATTGTTTATGGTGGATAATGCTGCATACAGAGTAGTCGTTTTCCCGCTTCCCGTTGGTCCCGTTACCAGAATAATTCCGTATGGAGAGTGTATGAGCTCATGAAGGACTGTAAGTCTTTCTAAGTCAATTCCAAGGTCGGTCAACTTGAAGATGGTACCTGTTTTATCAAGAAGTCTCAGGACAATTCTTTCACCGAAGGCTATGGGAATCATAGATACGCGGATATCTATGGCGTTATCTCCTATTTTGACATCGATTCTTCCATCCTGTGGAAGTCTCTTTTCGGCGATATCAAGTTTCGCCATAATTTTTATTCTGGAGGCCAGAGAAGATTGAATCCCTTTAGGCAGGTTCATGATATTATATAATATGCCGTCGATTCGATACCTGATAACAAGAGATTGCTTGAATGGTTCTATATGAATGTCACTGGCCCGAGCCTTGACAGCCCTTGATAACAGGAGGTTGACCAGCTTTATAACCGGTGCATCGCTTGTATCGTCGAGCAGGTCGGCTGTTTCCTCGATTTCGGAAATAATGCTGTCCGGAGATTCGCCATTCATATCCTGGATAAACTCTTCGGAGGAATCCTGACCCAGGTCATATGCCATGTTTATGGCGGAGAGAATAGCTGCACGTGTAGAAAGAATTACTTGAACATCCTCCCGGCCCAGGATGTGGCGAAGATCATCGAGAGCCTGAAAATCGGAGGGATCATTCACCGCTATGAGAGTATCATCCGGGGTTTCAAGAGGCACCATTTTGTGTTTTCTCAGGTACTGGATCGGGATCTGTTTTGTAAAATCGATATTAAGATTCTCCATGGAAAGATCGGCAACAAAAGGAACCCCGAATTGAGAGCTCATTGCCTGAAGGAGATCTGTCTCGGCAATGGCCTTTTGCTGGATTAATATATCTACGATGCCGTCACCTTTTGCAGCATGTATATTCCTGGCATTTTCGATTATTTCTTTGGAGAGGCCAGGCGTCTCAAGTTGAAAGTTTTGAGCCATGGGTTTCTATTTTTTATCCCGTTTATTTCTGTATGTTTTGATGGTCCCGTCTTCAACCTTATTTATATATTTTTGTTTCTTTTCGTAAAGTGCCTTGGCCTCAACCGGTGATTCAATGATGTAAGGCGTAATAAATATGAAAAGATTTGTTTTTTCACGGTTCTCACTTTTGTATTTAAAGAGCCAGCCAATGAGAGGTATGTTTCCGAGGCAGGGAACTTGGTACACTGTATTCGTAATGTCATCCCCGACGAGGCCGCCGATGACAATAGTATTTCTGTCTTTAATTGATACCGCTGTCTTGGTTGTCCGTTTCAGTGTTGTGGGGCGATCGCCTGGAGTTGTTGAATCTACCAATTTGGTGACTTCCTGAAATATGTTGAGTCTTACAAATCGTTCCTGGCTAATCTGGGGGGTGATTTTTAAGGATACGCCGACATCCTTGTACTCATAGGTGCTGTAGTCTAAATCAGCAGATGAAGTTTCTGACCTGGTTTGATAAGGGACATTTTTCCCGACATAGATCTCAGCCTCTTCGTTATCCAGTGTAAGTAGCTGAGGTGTTGAGAGGATGTGGACATCCTTGTCTTTCTGATATGCTTGGAAGATAGCGCCGAGATTGGGAAATTTAAAGTCTCCGATTTGGATTGTCTGGCCCAGTACACCGACAGAAAATCCTTCCGGGAAACCGATAATCCCGGTTTCACCTGGTGATGGCATTATACCGCCACTTCTAAATCCCCCACCGTAAACTTTGGTTCGGCCTGGGGTAGTGCTTAAGTAGTCTCCCCCTACCCATTCGGCACCGAGCTTAAACCCCTTGTCGACATTAACCTCCATGATAAGTGCTTCGATATAGACCATAGGACGGGGAATGTCGAGCTCTTTGATTACATCTTGGAGGACCCTGTAATCATCCCTGTCCGCCGTGATTATCAGGGTGTTCGTGGCCTTGTCCGGTATGATCTGAGTATCTCTTGAAAGAAGGGGGCTTTTCCCCTTAACGGCTGTTTTTGCACCTTTAGAAGGAAGATTCATCAGAACCTTTGTCAGTTCTTCGGCGTCGGCATTTTGAAGGCGATAGACGCGTACCCTTGCTTCACCTTTGGGGATTTCCTTGTCCAGAAGTTTTATTAGCTGCCGGATGCGGAATGTGTCATTTTCACTTGCCAGTGTAATGATTGTATTAGTACGCTCATCCGGCACGATTTGTATGAGTGAGGCAAGGGTGCCTTTTTGTGATTTGCCCGTTTTTTGAAAGATGAGACTCAGAGACTTGGCAATTTCTTGCGAAGATGCATGTGCAAGTGTGATAACGGAAATTTGCTCTTCAATACCTTCGATATCCAGTGCGCTGATAATCCTGAGGAGTCTTTTGATATTTGAAAGTAGATCCGTTATAACCAGCATGCCCGTGGGGGGGTAGGACAGGATCACACTTGATTTTGATACGAGGGGTGTAAGAACCTTTTTCATCTCATCAGGGTTGGCATAATTGAGAGATATAATCTGGGTTATGACCTTGTCTTCAGGGCTTATGGACTGCCTTTTCAGGCGGGTTTCAATATTTCTCTCTTTTGCTTCCCGGGAAGGTACAATTTTAATAATGTCTCCGGCGGGAATGGCAGCAAAACCGTGCACCTCCAGGACAGATTCAAAAACTTTGTATGCCTCACTGACCGAAATTTTCTTTGGAGAAACAATGGTAACCTTTCCTCTGACACTTTTATCTATTACAAAGTTTTTGCCAGTCAACTCGCTGATAAATTTAATAAATACCCCTATATCAACATCATTAAAGTCGATGGTAATATATTTAGGTTCATCTGAGGATCGCCCGGCTTTTGCCGGTGTTTCCTTTTTTACAATTTTACTGACTTGCCTGGTTCCTGAGGCTTCTTTTTTGGGTTTTTCTGTTTTTTTATCGGAGGTTGTGGCGAGTTTGTCCTGACCTGTTACTCGTGCTCCCATTATACTTCCGGGCAACAGAAAGGGTATAATGCACAATATAATGATCAGCAGTAACAGATTTTTCTTTGATGATGTTTTCATGTGATAAATCCTGCGTGCGTGGTGCAAGGTGCAAGGTACAAGGTACAAGGTACAAGGTACAAGGTACAAGGAAAAACCTTTAGCCTTTAGTTCTCAGTCCTCATTGCTCTGCTCTTGCGGCTTTGCCGCCTCAGGTAGTACCAGTTTCTGTCCGGAGTGGATGATATTCGTGTCTTCTATTTCAGGATTGAGACTTTTTATCAATTCCAATAATCTGGAGATTTCTTCATCTGAAGCTCCATATTCTCTTCGAATTATATCGAAAATCCACTCACCTTTTTTCACTATATAGATATCGTTTTTTTCTTCTGAAACTTTAGATGGTTGTCCAGTGATTGTTCTAAACTCATCTAATGTATGTAAGTATCTTAAGTCTATATCATTAATTGCCCAGTTTTTCACATCATTTTTTATGTTTATCGCTTTTTTCAGATAATTAAGACTCCTGGAAGTATCTCCTGATTGAGAATAGAGACAGGCCAGATTGTAATATGGATCGACATAATCACCCTTCAGATTGATCGCCTTTGTAAAGGTTTGTATTGCTTTTCCATTCTGTTTCTGGCTCATATAAATCACGCCGAGATTATTCAGGGCAGAAACGTGCTTCGGATCAGTGTCCAGGATTTTTCTGTATATATTCTCTGCTCTTGTCAGATTATTTTTCTGCTGATAGTTTAAAGCCTGTTGATACAGGAGTTTTACATCATAAGTTTTTGCCGGCTCCTTCGAATCTCCTGCCATTTTCACGGGGAGCGTTGATGTTTTTTCTTCTTTTAAGAGTGCTTTGGAGTCCTTTGTTGTTTTCTCGACAGGTACCGCTGCTTTTCGAACATCGCGGGATTTTGCAACAGGGATCTTTGGCCTGTTTGTCGTTTTTTTAAGAGGTGTGAGTACTTTTTTTATCTTTGTACTTCCAGGTGATGCTGATTTGTTAAGATGAGTGTCCGAGAAAACATAGTACAAGGCAAAAGAAACAAGTATCAGAGCAAACAAAATTAAAACCATCCCCCTGGGGACTTTTCTCTTTGCCTTCCTGGTATTTTTCTGTTGATGCCGGGAAGATATCAACTTTTTATAGCGTTGATAAAGGCTGTCCTTTTCTTCTTGCGCCTTTTTCAGGGCATCATTTATATGGCTCATTATATGTCACTAATATAATTTGAAAAGAATTTTAAAATATCGTCCCAGTTAATAGTGATCATTAATCCAGAAACTAATAATATAAGAAATATCACAATAAATATCAAGAACTTATTTTGTTCTTTTTCTGAATGACCATCTTTCGTTAAATAATTTCTGCCAATGTCATCAACGGCCTGCCTGATCATCTTTTTGTCAATACTGTAAGTGTCCCTGGTATATGCTATAAGAAGCGCCCTGTCACAGATGGCATTGATCCGCCGGGGGATTCCCTTTGAATATTCAAAAATGGTTTTGTAAGCGCCCTGCGAAAAATTTATGTTTTCATTGCTCCCCCGGGCAACTTCCAATCTATATTCTATATAATCCTGTACCTGTTCCTGGTTGAGGGGTTCTATTTCATACCTGACTGTAATCCTCTCATTAAGCTGTCTCAGGGATGGAGTGCTCAGAAAATCCTGCAGTTCCGGTTGGGCAAAAAGTACAATCTGGAGCAGTTTTTCCCTTTCGGTTTCAAGATTTGAAAGCATTCGGATCTGTTCGAGGACACTCAGTGAAAGATTCTGGGCTTCGTCGATCAGTATGACTGCATTTCTGCCGGAGGCGAAATTCTTCAGGAGAAACTCATTCAACGCATCAATGTAACGCTTTTTCGTTTCTCTGCCTAAGAATAGTGGGATACCGAATTCTTGATTAATTGTCTGTAAAAGTTCATTGTCCGAGATAAAGGAGTTGAAGATCAGGGCAGTATCAATCGACTGGTCCAGAGCGGAAAGAAGGGCCCTGCAAATGGTCGTCTTGCCGGTTCCGATTCCTCCTGTAATCACAATAAAGCCTTTCTTTTCGTTGATTCCGTAAATAAGATGATTGAGTGCTTCCCTGTGCTGAGGACTCAAAAAAAGATACCTGGGGTTTGGAGTTAAATTAAACGGATTTTCTTTTAGATCAAAAAATGATGTGTACATATGATTTAAGGTTCAAGGTTCAAGGTTAAAGGTTCAAGGTTGACAATTTCGTAAAAAGTCTAGTTTCTACCCTTTTGTCATTCCCGCGGAAGCGAGAATCCAGTCCTTTCAAGTGCTTATGGACTCCAGCTCCCCGATCGGGGTCGAGGACAAGCTTCGCGAGAGTGACTCGATTTTCGACTTTTCACGAAGCCATAAAGGTTAAAGGCTAAGGCCATGCCTTCTTATTTGAAAGTATATTTCAGGGTTTCCTGCTTCCCGCTCCTTTTTATATTGAGGGTTATTTCAGAACCGGATTGCAATCCCTTATAAAGTCCAAGCATGTCATCTGCGCTTCCTATCGGGCTGTCATTGACTCCCTGGATCACGTCTCCGTTTTTCAAACCCATCTTTTGAAAAATACTTGCCTGTTTTATTCTGCTTACCATAAACCCATCCGGCTTTCCTGCGGAAAAGTAAGGCCTTATGCGGACTTGCGTCAGCATCTGGCTCATGTTTTTAAATGCATCATCAATGTCAGTTTTACTTACCGTTATTTTGCCTTTCGGGCTTGGAACCGGCTTTTTGTAAACCCCTTCTCCGGCACCACTTTCCTTTATCGATAATATTTCATCCCTGCCATCAACCCTCAGTATAACTTTGCCCTTAAGGATTTTAATGACCTCGGCAGAGGCAACGGTATCTCCTGTCCTGAAAAGTTCCTGTTTTCTTTTGTCTGTATCCTCAATGACGGCAAAACCGAAATTACTGTTGCTGCACACTGTTCCGAGGAGAACCAGTTTAAGTTTTGTGGGTTCAAGCTCATCGACATCAAATTTTATTTCCGAACTTTCCTTGTCGGTTGAACCAAACAAATTCCTTTCTGATATGACCCGGTAGGAATCCAGGGGAGGTTTCTTAAAAACCTTTCTGTCAGTGCTTTCTGCCTTCGACACCTCTTTCGTTTTAACCTCTGTAAGCTTTGCATTCACTACTTTGTAAAAGATATCCACGGATAAATATGACAAAGCAGTAATTGCCAGAAGGATGAAAAATATGCGGTATCGGGCCATCATGACCTTACATAAACCTCGGGATCGGATTTGCCAGTGTTCCGGTTAAAAAGGTTGAAAATTTTCTGTTTAAAGCCGGTATCTCTATATCACCCCTTAAGGCAAGCCTGCTTTGAGTGACATTACGTTGAAGAAATATGTTACCCTTAAGGGTACCATTCACTTGTTTCCCGGCAAAATTTATTTCATTCATTTTCAAAATTCTATTCTTCAAGCTCATGCTTATTTCTATTCTGTCAAAGGTCAATGTATCAAAACCGAACATGTTTTTCAGAAGCCGGATACTAAGGTCAACAAGGATGAACTCGGCGTTGCCGGTACTATTCATGATTTTATCATGTTCGCCGTTTAATCTTAGAAATCCCTTGAGTTTGCCATCTATCTGTCGATCTGATGCGTCTCGAAGATAAGAACATTTACCGATATTGATATTGTCCAGACCAATGATAACCTCCATCGGCCCTTCAGTTGACATGCGATTTTCAAAACTTACACTTGCATCAACATTTCCCTCATATACATTGGCGTATAACAATAGAGAAAGCCTGCCCGCTAAAAGGTTCATGAGGGCCGGCCGCACTTTTACAACGTCTGCCTTGAGCGCTGAATTCTTTTTATCTTTAAAACTTACCGCAAGATTTTCACATCTTATTGCCGGTGGAAAACCGATCCTCGTGGTACCGATCGACAGATTAATGCCGGGGTTATTGTCAGTTACGGTTGAGACTATATAATTCTTTACCGTTTCAGAAGGGAAGAGATAGTAAAGAAAAACTGCTGTTACGAGACTGCCGTATAATATGTAAGAAATCCATTGTTTTGTTTTCATTTTTCCACGTTCTTTTTAATTGAACACATCTTCCATATCAGCCTTACGCCGGTTGGCCTGGCCCGCTCTATTGATATGTTATCACATGAATCAAAGCGGTCAGGAATTCCGGGTTACCCGTGCTCTGTTTTATTGAGAGCCTTTTGATCCTGACCAGATATTCCGGTGATTCTACAAAATATAGATAATTGACAAGCTGTTTTAATGTTATATCTTCGAGGTTCATTTCTACGGATGATTCTTTGTAAGAGCCGGTAGTTGTTGAAGTGGAAGGTTTCATATGTTTTATGTTTGATTTTACGCCGGCCCGGCCCGCCTGTTTTTCCAGAAAGGAAAATAATGCAAAATCCTTTTTCCTCAGGGCAAGGGCCCTCTGAATATATTTCGAATCCTTTCCTAACGCCTTGTATTCCGAACTGAGTAAAATAATCTCCTTTAGGGCTCTCTCGTTTGTCTGAACGGAACGCTTGATCTTTGCCTTAGCCTCAAAGAAAGGGAACAGGGCAAACTGGATGATAAGAAATATTAATATAAAAGAAACCCCCGCGAATACGTAATATTTTTCACGTTTCGTTAACTTGATCTTAAATTTTGTCCAGGGACTCATAATAACCTTCCTGTCACAGTGCCTATAACCCACTAACCACTACCCACTATTTAAGCTCCATCTTTAAATTAAAACCAACCCTGCTTCCTTTTTTGATGAGGCTGGCTGAACTTATCTTGACGTTTTTAAAGTAGTCCGATTTGCCAAGATAACTTTTTATGCTATCGACGGTGTTGAAATTGTCGGTTTCCCCTTTGATTTCTATAGTATTACCGTCAAAGGTAAAATTCTTCACAAGGACGTCAGTAGGTCCGGGAACAAGACGGGCCATATCTTTCAAAATATCCAGTACCGTTGAACCGGAGCCGACTCTGTCTGGCGCTATGGAGGATTTCTTCGCTTCTGCTATCTTGACCTTCATCTGCTGGACCGGATTGACTATTCTTGTTACTTCCGGAAAGGTTTTTTTGAAAACATCATTGATTTCATGTTTCAATTGCTTTAAATGACCCCGGTCATAGTGATAGTCAGTATAAAAATTGATTCCGAATAAGAGCAGGATGGCCAGAATCGCTGCCCCTATCCATGTGAAGTCCTTTTTGAATTTTTCATATTTCTTCTTTGGCCCGAATTCTCCAACGGCATAATTAAAACCACCGGCTTTTTTTGTCTCTCGCGTAGCAAGGGCGAGAGCATTGTTCATTATCATGGGGTACCAGTCTTCCCCGGTTTCCCCTTCAAAACGGATATCGTCTGTTTCTGAGATATCAACCATTTCAACAGGAACGGAAAAGAAATTTTCTATTTCCTGTTTTAATAACGGATCAATCGCGCCGCCGCCGGTAAGGAAAATTTTTGAAACCTCTGATTCGAGTTCACCTTTCAAACTGAGAAATTGCAGCGTGTTTTTTATTTCGCCAAGGAATTTTTTATAGATTTTAAGGATTTCCTCATTGCTTTCATCGGTCTTGTACGTTATTTTTTTCTTTTCGGCTTCAGCAAACCGGATTTCGAGGTTATTTGCTATTGCTTTGGTAGTTTCTTCTCCTCCGAAGTTGTAGTGTCTCAGATGGCAGATCTTTTCCTCATTGAAAATTACACCCGATGTGTCCCTTGTGCCCACATCTAAAAGCAGGCCGCAGCCTGTGGCAATGCTGCTGTTCAGGAGTTTCAATACAACGGATACGGAATCGATATCGATAACCGTTGCCTCTATTTGACATTCCTCAAGGATTTGAAACAGATTTCCGACATCGGATTCTGGTATAGCTGCCGCAATTACGTCCGATTGATCCGATTGATTGGAAATTACATAGTCGATCAGAACATCATCAACAGGATACGGAAGAAGCGGCTCCAGTTCATAGGAGATGGTCTGGCTGATCTTCTTTTTGTCTTTGAATGGAAGTTTAATGTTACGAAATGAAAAATTCTTAACCGGAAGAGACGTGACACAGATATTACCCTTGTAGATATCATCTTCCAGCAATGCCTTGAGGGCGTTTTCAGTACCCCCAAACTCGCGAATACTGATGAGCCTCATACCCAGGACTTCATATCCCTTGAGACCGGTGTTAACCAGGACAGCTTTTAAAGTTTCTTTACCGATGTCAAGGCCAAGAATTCTCTCGGGCATCAGTTTACCTTCCAGGACAGAGTTTTATCTGTTTTGTTTTTTGTCTGTCTTTCGATTACACCGGTTACCTTTTTGCTCATATTATCCAGGTAACCGAAAGATATGATTTTGAATACTTTGCTTCCCGTGGATATCAATTCAGTATCAATTGTTATATTGGCCATTCCCGTCACATTTTTATACCAGGAAGGTTTAGAGAGGTCGTTCTCTTCGTTTCTTCTGAAATCATTCATATTTGAGGCCATTTCTTCTGTCATCTCGCTCGTGAGGGCCCTCAATGCAAGTGTTGGCGCGGTGTTGATATTTATTTTTCCATCACCATAAATTGTCATGTAGTTTGCAATACCGGGGCTTTCATCTGTTCCGTAGTATATGCCTCTGGTAATTCCCTTTATCATTAACAGTTCCCCTATAGAATCCAGTGGTCCGTTCTTGCAGGGATACGGTTTTTCCAGCCCTTTGTAATAAGCCTCTTCCGCACCAAATCCGGTAACTTCATCATCCTCATCTATCCAGTCCTTGATTGCATCCACAATATCATCGACTTCCTGTTCGTCAAGGTTAAATTCCTGCAGTTTTAAAAATCGTATCAGCAAATCTTCAATATTGTGATTATATTTATTATCCTTCACGAGTTTGTTGATCTGAATCTTACCAGATTCATCCTCAATATTCAGTTTAAAATATCCTTCATCAAAAAGAACTCCTGATCCGGCAGAAATTTGTGCCAGCTTTGCCCAGTCCTCATTAAGCGAATCGAATCCATTATCATCTTCGAGTAAAAGGGCTTCCCCCATGTAAAATCCGGACTTTGCTATGTAGAGGAGTTTGATGCCGTCTTTTAAGTTTGCCGCCTCGTATATTTCAGATCTTGATGCAATATTGAGCTGGAGCGTAATTGCAATGATGACACTGATCATCAGGAGCACGATTATCAACGCTATACCATTATTATTTGTAAGTACAGATCTGGTTAAGTGTTTATTCTCTGATTTCATATCGTTTGCCTGAAAATTGGTAACTTCTCAAAAAGTAGGTATAATATCTCAAAAAACAGAAGCACGATAAAAGGCTCACGCCTAAATTCCTTATTCGGAGTTTTACCCCGATTTATTGAGAAGATACGAAAATCGGACGTTTGACGTGACTGGAGATCTAATGCAATAATTTAATCACTGAGTCCTGACCCCTGAGTCCTGGCCCTATTTTTTAGCCATGGGTATAAAGACGTTTGTCTTGAACCTGTACGGATTTTCTTCATCATCGGGGTTTGTAAAATCTAAATGAATAGAAATCAGAGCAGGCGCCTTGTCTTTCTGTGCTTCTGAATCCCAGGCTTCATGTTCTTCTCCCTTGTTATCAAAAAATGTATATTTTAAAGATTGTAGTTTGTCACACAGGACAAATCCTCCGCCTCTTTCGACCTCCTCATCTTCTTCGCCTTTGTGCAGCACATCCTTCCTTATGAGGGCATAACCCTCTTTTTCGCTGTCCTCCTCCACAAAGTAATTGATAAAAGCGAGACCTGAGGAGTTTCCGTCAGTAAAGTTCAAATGAGCAGATGAGAGAAACGAGATTTCTGTGAATTCTTTTTCGTTAATATTCCTCTTTTGAGATATAAATTTAAAAGATCCATCATACTTGCAGATAGATTCCAGATCTTCAGTCATCCTTTTCATTGTTACCCTGGCCATACTGTAGATATCGTCTTCATATCCGGTATCTTTAACAATTCTGAGGGTTCCCGTATAGGCGGCATATACCGTAGTCAGAACTGTGCCCAGTATTAATATGGCGATAAGTATCTCAATCAGTGTAAAGCCATTTTTCTCTGATATTTTCGTCATTTTATGAACTCACACCAGAATACTCCGTGCTGTGCGCCGGGATGAATGGCATCCTTCTAATCTCCATAACCCAACCTGCCCAAAAGGCTCGATCTTCATCGCTCCCCAACCTTGAACCTTGATGCACTCGTAAAAAGTCGAATTTCTGTCGCTTTGTCATTCCCGATCCCCGATCGGAGCCGAGGACAGGCCTGATCGGGAATCCATGGCTGCGTGTAATTACTGGATTCCCGCTTTCGCGGGAATGACAAAGTGGCAATTTTTTGACTTTTCACGAAACTGTCAACCTTGAACCTTGAACCTTGAACCTTGAACCTGAGCAGTAAACTACTTTTTTATGTATCTGTAAAGCACGAGCCTGTAAGAATTATTCAATTTCATCCTTTCATTCGTGACCGTTACTTCTATCTTTTTCACGTTTTCTACTTGTGCTTCCGTCACGTCAACCTTCCATGAGTAATCAGGGAAATCGTCTCCAAAGTCCCCGCTGTCGGCATTGATCTCTCCCGGGTCCATCGTTTCTACTTCAGCCATCTTGCTCTGGGCCAGGAGAGAGGCCGTTGTCGCGAACCTTGCCTGACCTGCCATGGAGATGCTCTGTGATTGCGACTGGAAAACAGCAACAAGCGCAATGGCAAGGATAGCCATAGCCAGCATGACCTCAAGAAGTGTAAAGCCTTTTTCGTGCATACGGATGTCACAACACCTTATCCGGGGATTTGGGATTTGCCCCCAAAAAATTTCTACCACAAAATTCGCTGTTTATTCAACAGGTGATTTGCATTCCTGTTGACAAATGTGCTGTCTTGAGGTTATGTTTTCTCGAAATGAATGTATTGAGAATACTTCTTCCGGGGCTGTTTGCAGCTCAAATTATAGCCACCATACAGGTCTATCTGTCCAATGCCGGCCTATACCGTGCCCTTATAGCCGTAAGTAATGCCGGCTATCTTGCTGTGCCCAACCGGCGTGCCATGTGCCATCTCGGGGAATTCGGCCCCGCCTTTTTCGGAGGCCTGTTTTTCACGCTGACAGTGGGAACCGGCCTTTCCATCTTTGCCTTTGCCACGGCCTGGATATGGGATCGTGTCTTCTTGCGGAACAGGTTATTTCTGGTCTTTCTCCTTATATTATGGATGGGATGCCTTGTATTGGTGAATTTCAGAGGCTTTTGCCCCGCCGCTGCATCCTATTTTCTTTTTATACCCCCCGTGGTTTTCGCGGCTGCTCTGAAATGGATGCCTGAACAGGCCGTGGGAAAAACCAGATGGAGCGAATTGTTCCATATCATTCCCCTCCTTTTGCTGGCACTTCTGTGGACGCCCCTGGCTGGCAGCCACGTATTTCTGGATATCAGGGACAGTTTTTTCCTGTCCGGTTTTCCCGGAAAGTGGATCAACGACTTCTATTACAGGCACACCCTCTATCCCGCGGAGGCCTTCAAATCCCTTGACCAGAAGATAATCAGGACGTGCAATCCTGAACAAAACGGGAAAGATCCGGCGGCAAAACTTATAAGAGAAAAACTGCTCGACTATGACTATCTTTCCATAAGCGGATACACAAAGGCCGATCTGGAGATAGTAAAAAAGGAGGGCATATTTGTCTTCAAAAACAGAGGGAAAGAGATTCTTCGAATTCCGCGGGGAGATTTTCTTTCCGGGTCAGATATCATACTGAGAGAGTTTTCCCTGAAGACCGACAGGTATTCATTCTTCCGGAGGTTTACCTTTTTCTGCCTTTTGACGGGGTCTCCCATTATCCTGTATATTATTCTGCACGTACTGCTTCGTCTTGCATCGAGCCTCTTCATGAACTCAGAAAAGGCTTCTGCTGCGGCCTCCATCCTCTGTTTTTTGACCGGTGGCGCGCTTCTGATCCTGCTTTACTCAGGCGGCGGCAGGGCAATAGATGTAAGAAATTTATCTGAAGCTATGGAATCGGGAAATTGGAGAGACAGGGTTGCTGCCCTGAAGTTTATAGGGCGAAAAGGGATGGATGTGAGCGATTTCGAGGCCTGCGAAAAGATGCTGAAAAGTCCCTGTGTGCCTGAGCGTTACTGGCTGGCAAAGGCCATGAGTAAAAGCCGGAAACCCGAAACCGGCAACGCTCTTCTGGCCCTGCTGGATGACCCGCACCGGAATGTGGTTTGCATGGCCTTTTATGCCCTTGGCCGGAGGGGGAATGCTGCTGCAGCAGGAGAAATCATAAAAAGGATTGAAACCTCCGGTGACTGGTATACTCAGTGGTATGCTTACAGGGCGTTGAGGGCCTTGGGATGGAAACAGGCAGAATCGAAATAAAAACAGTGCTTGTCTCCCTTGCGGCGGTTGTCGTAATCGAGGTGGTAGCGGGGTTTACGGCCTCCGGTGGGGCTGATAATCTGTTGCTCATTCTGGGTGTTGCCCGTCTTCTTGAGATAACCCTGATTATGCTGACAGTTTTGATCCTGGAAGGGGGTGTGTCCTCCATAGGCCTTTCCTTTTCCGGGGTGCCCTTCGGGTTGAAAAGGGGACTTGTCTGGTCAGCCGGTTTCGGGATAATCGTGCTTATCGCTTCTGCAGCGTTATTTGCCTTTGGCATCAATTCCCTTGCACTGATACACACCCGCCTTCCTGCAGGACGAAATGAGATCGTCCTCTTTTTCCTTGTCGGGAGCATTGTATCACCTGTGGCGGAGGAAGTCTTCTTCAGGGGAGTGATGTACGGGTTTTTCAGGCGGTGGGGGGTGTTTGCGGCTGTAGTCCTGAGCACGCTGGCCTTTGTCCTGTCTCATCCCTCAGGCTCCGGGTTTCTCCTGCCCCGGATAACGGGCGGAATCCTCTTTGCAGTGGCCTACGAGAAGGAGAGAAGTTTGATGGTTCCCATAACTATTCATATCCTGGGCAACATGGCTCTCTTCAGCCTTTCGCTGGGGACAATGGGAGGTTAAGGCCTTCCCCACCCGTTATAACATGTTGGGTGGGGGCGAATTTATCGTCAGTTAGCTGATAAAAAAGTTGTGGGTTGTGGATTTTGGGCGCTGGGTTAGAGGATACTTTTATGAAAAATTCTTGACATTCTGTTCTGAATGTGTTCAGCGAAATCAGACCCTTACCCTGTGGGCGGGGCCTTCGGCAAAAAAAATTAAGAAAGGCGTTCAACCGATGCTCGTAACGCCAATTTTTTCATACTGTAGTTGTAATAGAAAGACAAAAAAGGCAAGGTTAGTCTTTGGGCTATGCCTGATTCTTCAAGGAGAGCACCTTAATTTAGGAGAAAATTATCCTTGACTTGGGGTCCACTTCAAGAAAGGAGGAAACACTACGAATATAAAAAGGTTGGGTTTTGTGTTTGCGGTGGTCCTCGGAATTTACATGCTGGTTTTTTCCGGATTGCTCCGGGCAGAAGCCCCTGGCTTCGAACCACAGCAGGAACAGGTCATCAAGGCCCTATCTGACAGCCCGAAGTTAACCGCTCCGCAGGAAATTCTCAGGGATTTCATTGACGGGAAACCCACCACCCGTGTGATTGTGAGCCTGCGCAGGCCGGCAAAAGCGAATCGGCTTCAAAACTTCAAGGACATGGCAGTTCGACAGGAACTGAGGCAGACAGCTTATGAGGCTCAAGAGGGGGTTATCGGGGGCCTTGATCCTGCAGAGGTCTGGATAACAAACAGGTTCATTTATCTGTTCGGGTTTTCAGCTGAGGTTAGCCCTGAAGGGCTTGAGGGCTTAGTGGATAACGTTGATGTTTTATCGATTGAAAAGGATAGGATCCTTCACGCTCATCTGGCTCAGGGCATTCCGCTGATAAATGCCGCCACTCCAAGAAGCAGTTATAATGGCAGTGGTCTCTCTGTTGCCATCTGCGATACGGGGATCGATTATACACACGCCAACCTGGGTGGTGGAGGGTTCCCTAATAGTAAGGTTATTGGCGGTTATGACTGTGGAGACGACGACAATGATCCCATGGATCTAAATGACCATGGGACAGCCTGTGCAGGCATTGTCGCAGGTGAGATAGAAACTGTTGGAGACTATATCGGTGGGGTCGCATATAATGCCAAGCTCTATGCATTGAAAATCTCCTATGGAAGCGGTGGCAACGCCTACACTAAGGATATGATTGAAGCTTGGGATTGGTGTTTTGATCATCAATACGATGATCCTTCCAACCCGATAATGATTATTAGCACGAGTTTCGGCGGTGGAAGGTATTCCAGTACCTGTGACAGCGCCTCGACTTTAATGACCGAGGCTGCAGCCAATGCCGTGGCGGCAGGCATGACACTGTTCGTTTCATCTGGTAATGATGGCTATTGTGACTCCATGGGTTGGCCCGCCTGTATTTCTCATGTTATTTCTGTGGGTGCTGTTTATGATGCCAACTTCACCACCTCGCCTATCGGCTGGTGCGTTGCCCCGGAGTCGTGTGCCACAAAGTATGCGACGTCGGGGTGTTCGTCCGAATGGTATTCTCCCGAGGTCCCCAACTCTGACAACGTTATTGCATATTCAAATACGGCTTCTTTTCTGGCACTTCTGGCCCCTGCCAACTGGGCCACCACTACAGAACTGGGGGGGGGATATTGGGATACTGCATACGGTTTTGGGGGGACTTCAGCGGCCTGCCCATATGCCGCAGGAGCGGCCGCTTGTCTGCAGAACGCTGCCAAGGTGCTAACCGGGTCTTACCTGACACCCGGCCAGGTAAAATCAACGCTTGTCGACACAGGTGACTCCATCACGGACGGAAAGATCACCATCACTAAGCCAAGGGTGAACTTGGAGGCTGCTGTGCTCAGGTTTGTTGTCCCACCAAGCGGATTATCTGCCACTACTGCATCGAGCAGCGAGATAAATATTTCCTGGACCGACAACTCTTCTGATGAATTGGGCTTCAAGATCGAGAGGAAGACAGGATCAGGAGGAACGTATGTACCTATAGCCAATGTCAGCGCGGATGTTATTTCTTACAGCGATAGCGAACTGACGGCATCCACTGCTTATTATTACCGTGTGAGGGCCTATAACGGCTACGGCAACTCAAATTACTCCAACGAAACAAATGCAACAACCTGTCCTGCCACACCAAGCGGGTTATCTGCCACAGCCGCATCGAGCAGCCAGATAGATCTTTCCTGGACTGACAACTCTTCTGATGAATCGGGCTTCAAGATCGAGAGGAAGACAGGGTCAGGAGGAACGTATGCGGAAATAGCTACTGTTGTCGCGGATGTTACCTCTTACAGCAACACCGGACTGACGGCATCCACTACTTATTATTACCGTGTGAGGGCCTATAGCAGCAGCGGCGACTCAAATTATTCCAGCGAAACAAATGCTGCAACCTCTGCTGCGTCGGGTGGTGGCGGTGGCGGCGGTTGCTTCATCTCAACAGCGAGGCCGTAAAGGTGAATATCGGGACACTTCTCCCAAAATGGTTCTGAGTGAAGAAAACTGACTTTTTACGAAACCGTCATTTCTTTAAGCGCTGCTATTTCAATTTCCTTAATTTTCTTTAGCTTATTATCATTGGAGATGAAAATGGTAGCCTGGTTCTCAATAGCAGAGGCAACCTGTAAGGCATCCGGGGTTCGGATTCCATATTTTGCTCTCAATTCAGCCCCTCTTTCGGCTATCCCGGGATCTATGTTTACCATCTTGAGGTTGGGGAAATTGTTGAGAAGAAACTTGTAGTCTTTAAACGCTGTTATGTTCTGATCCTTGATGGGCTTTACCAGGATCTCAAAAAGGGTTATGATTGACGTAACCCCTTTGGCAAATCCCCCTTCTATGTAATAAAAAATCGATTTCAGGAGAGGAGTGTATGATTTTCATGGCTTCCTTTTCTGCCTTAATATGTTTTTAGAACCTTGCACGAAGGTTTTGTCGGATTACCGTACTCACCCGCCTCTTGTTTTTTTCTGGGTTTTTTCGTTCCCGCTTTCTGTTTGCAAATTTCAACCTTGTACTTTTTCTTGAGCTTTTCAAAATCTTTCATGATTCTGCGGTACCTTGTTTGATATTCAATATTTAATGGTGATGCGTTACCACGTTTTGGATAGAGGAGGTTTTAACCCCCCGCACTGTCCTCCAACAACCATCTCCATACCGGCCTTGCCCTGACTGTAATACCTTCTGCCTGGAAGTCTTTTTCCTGATTGTAGGTCAGTATTAAATTCTCCTTGATTTTAAAATATTTCGCGGTCGCAATAATTGCATCCAGCTCCCTTTTTATGGTTTCTTCATGGTTGATATCCATGCAAACCTGCACTGCCAGGGCGGGATGCCCTTTGCTGTCAACTGCAATGAAATCTACTTCCTGCCGTTTAGTACGGGTTAAATAGTAATGGACCCTTGTCCACCGTTGATATAAATGGACAAAAACCATATTTTCAAGGGTCCTGGAATAAGAACCATCCCCAATAAGGCTGTTTTTATTTGCAAGCGCCCAGTCAATCGCATAAACTTTTTTATAGTTTCTTTCGTGATCTTTAAGGGAGTCTGAAAAAATTGGCACGGTAAACAATAGCCAGGAATCTTTCGCCCAATTTATATATTCCCTGATAGTATCCCGACTGCTGTTAAATCCGGCCTGTTTTAAATAGCGGTAACTGCTCTGGAGCGTATGTGCTTTGCCGATATTAGACATCAAATAATTATAAAGATGAATACACTGTTTCGGTTTGCTTACATCATAGCGTTGTATGATATCTTTAAGAATCATTGTGTCGAAGTACTCTCTTAGCAATACTTCCTTTGTATATTTTTCGGCATTAACAATGGCGGGATAGCCTCCCCACTTCATGAATTCGTCAAACAGCCGTCTTGCCTCAGCCTGTCCTTTTGTTGATTTATAATCATACTTGAAATTCTTAAATCTAAGGAACTCGGAGAAACTCAACGGATACAAGGTGGAAGAAACAGCTTTGCCGCGAAGCTCGGTGGCAATGTCGTGCTTCAGCAGTTTTGAAGATGACCCTGTGACTATCACCTTCCAGTTGGGATTTCGTGACAGATCAATCACATATTCCTCCCATCCGGAAATTTTGTGAATTTCATCAAGAACAAAAAGCAAAGGAGTTTTGAGCTCAACGTCAGGGCTTAGTTTTAAAAATGTATTTTGGATGATTTTAAGATCGGTAGCCTTTATGGATGAAAGGATAGGATTGTCAAAGTCCAACAAACATATATGATTGATAGATTTAATCGCTTTGCGCTTTATTAACTCGGATGCTGCCTGAATCGTACGATAGCTCTTTCCGGCTCTTCGTGCACCGATAACAGTAGACACCATATTGTCAGCCATCTGGAGACGGCTCTCTCGCGGGATAAACTCTGGAAAACCCAGTTCTCTGAAATCTCCAATTTTTCGTTCAATTTCCTGCTCAAACATTCTTCCATTCCTCTTTCAACATGTTTAGACTAAAAACCAGCCGCAAACTATCTATTTGTGACTAAACTTATGCCATTAAAATACGTTTTGTCAAGAATATTTCGTCACAAATATCATTATGTAACCTATTTGAGCCTGTTCAATAATTCAAAATTAAGACCGGACTTTTCTTGTTAATAGACGAACAAAGTCGCCTATTAACCGTTATGACATGTTGGGTGGGGGCAAATTCCGGGGACAGCGAATTACGGAATTACGGGAATACCTGTCGTTATAGAGGTGGCATAAAAAGGGGATGTTACATGAAGCAACATCCCCTTTTCTGCTAAATATGTTTTTATAACCTTGCACGAGGGTTTTGTCAGATTACTGTCCTCACCCGCCCTTTGGTTTCTTCGTTTCGGCTTTCTGTTTGCAAATTTCAACCTTGTACTTTTTCTTAAGTCTTTCAAAATCTTTGTTGATAGCCGTATTTACCTTCATGTTGATCAGTTTAGGTTGGATGATTGATTTGGATGATTTCAGATCCTGCTGCCTGGCATCCTTCCTGTCTTCCACCTTTATGATGTGGTAGCCAAACTGGGTTTTTACCGGTTCACTGATTTCCCCCTTTTTCAGGGCGAAGGCGGTATCGGAAAATGCAGGGACCATCCATTTTTTCTCAAAAAACCCGAGGTTGCCACCCTTGTTTTTACTTCCGGGATCATCGGAGTACTCAGCCGCCAATTTGGCAAAATCGGCACCACCATCCAGTTTTTTCTTGATTTTTTTGGCCTTGTCAAGAGCCGCAGTGATGTCCTCGGGCTTTCCATCGGGGGCGACCATTATCAATATGTGACGGGCTTTCACCGTGGCAGGTTTCAAAAATTCGGACTTGTGTTCATTATAATATTTCTCGATTTCCCGGTCGGAAACTTTTGCTTCTTTTGTGAACTTTTTTACGACATATTCCCGGGCAAGGATTCCGCTGACGGCATCGTCAATCCAGACCTTTACGGTTTCGTCCTGATCCATTTTTTCAGCCCTGGCTTCCATGGCAAACAGATGCATCTGGACAAGCCTTTCCAGGACTTTCTTTCTCAGCGTTTCATGATCAAGGTTTCTTTGATAATCGGGGGGAAGAGTCTCAAGCTTAGCTTCGAGATATTCCTCCGTAATAACTTTGTTGCCTATTATGGCAAGAACATTATTTTTCAACTTCTCTCCGGCAAAAACCGAGCCTCCCGTCTGAACGACTAAAAGAGCGATAAATGTGGAAGCGGTAAGAAAAACAATCATCCTCTTTTTCAACATCATAGTTCCTCCCTGTGATTTGTTTCCAAAACTTTTCATGCGGCAACCTGAAAGAAAACAGACTCCCCGTGATTTTTGGTGTTCTATAGCACCTTTACAAAAAAAAGGAAACAACATGTCAATCATGAAAATTCAATGCCCGGGATCAACAGTCTGCGGGATTCCATACTATTTGGTTTAATTGATTAACAGGATAATACTGTTTCAGCATGTGATTTTCATGATTTCAGATGATTTGAGCCCCGTAGAATATTACTGACAGGAAAAAACAAAAAATTTATACTTTTATGAAAAATTCATGATATAAGTGATTTCGATGCTTATTTACGAAGTTCTTGACGCTATGCCGTTGGATTATCAGGTTTTTGTTTAATGATGGGATTCTTGAAAGAGGATGCAAAGCATGAAGGATGACCGACGCAAGTTTTCTTTACTGTTTGTTGATGATGATCCCTTGACGATCACTTTGCTTGAGGATACCTTTTTCGATGAGGATTATCATATCCATACAGCGCTCAACGGGCAGGATGCCCTTGCGTGTCTTTCAACGGAAAAAATAGATGTTGCGTTTATAGATCTGAAGATGCCCGGGATGGACGGCATTACCCTCTTGAAAGAAGTCAAAAGCAATTATCCGGAGATTATGGTAATGATGCTGACCGGCTATGGGAGTATTGAAAAGGCTATCGAGGCCATAAAGATGGGGGCTGTCGATTTTTTGGAAAAACCCTTTTCGCCTGAGGCGTTGCGTTCCAAAGTGGCACAGCTCCATCAAATATGGAAATTGAAAGAGGAAAACAGGAAGCTAAGATCCAGAATGGATTTTCAATTTGGCTTTGATCGCCTGGTGGGCAACTCTACAGCTATTTTAAAATTAAAAGAGATGATTATCAAGGTAAGCCCGATAGATGTTACCGTTCTAATTCAGGGAGAGACGGGAACGGGAAAAGAATTGGTAGCACGTGCCATTCATTATCACAGCCCTCAATCCGAAAACAACTTCGTGCCGGTTGATTGTGCAGCCATCAGTGAAACTGTAATGGAGAGTGAGCTCTTCGGTCATGTTAAGGGAGCATTTACAGATGCCCATGCTTCCACATTAGGGCTGATTCGCTCAGCCGATAAAGGGACTTTGTTTCTCGACGAGGTCAGTGAACTCTCTCCCTCTATCCAGGTGAAACTGCTGAGGACGATACAGGAAAGGGAGGTTCGGCCTGTTGGTGAAAGCAAAACGTATCATGTTGATGTAAGAGTTTTGGTTGCTTCAAATAGAAATCTGGCAGATGAAGTTGCCAGAGGAACTTTTCGCGAAGACCTTTTCTTCAGACTGAATGTTGTCACCGTAAATGTTCCACCACTGAGAGAACGGAGGGAAGATATTCCTTTGCTGGCACGATTTTTTTTGAAGCGCTTTTCCACCGGGGTTTCTCCTGTGAAATATATTTCCGGGGAGGCCTTCTTCTACCTTGAAAATTATGAATGGCCGGGAAATATTCGTGAGCTTGAAAATGTGATACGAAGGGCCGTTGCCCTCGGGAAATATGACGTTATTGTTCCTGAAGACCTTCCTCTCAATATCTATACGCCGCCGGAAGAAGTTACTCAGGATGTTGAAAGTGTTTCTGATGATAGCATGGAAGTGTACGAAAGGACGGCTATTAAAAATGCCCTCGCTAAAAGTGGAAACAACCGCAGGCAGGCGGCCCAGATCCTCGGGATTGGCGAAGCCACCCTCTACAGGAAAATCAGTAAGTATCGCATCGATAATTAAGAAACTTCATCTGACTGTTAACATAAACCCCTCCTCCAGCCAGACGCTTCTATCAGAATGATAGATAAAAATCCCCCCAATCCTATCAACTTGATAGCAATTTCCTGTATCAAAACCCCTGCAACCTCAACAATCTCCCTGTAATATCAACTGGTTATCTCAGGTACGGCCTTCTGGCACAATTATTGATATGTAATCTGTAAACATTCAATAGTAATTGCTTGGTTCATAAAGCGAATTGCAGCGATTCTGTTCATGAATGGTTATGGCAGAGCCGGTAAAAATCGCTGCTTTCACTATTGGAAGGGAAGAATTTATGCAGGAATTGGAATCAGTCAAGGTACTTCTTGTTGGAAAAAGAAATAAAAAAGTTCAGGAGTTAAAACGCACTCTTGCGAAACATTTCCAGGAAGTTATCCTTGCTTCGAAATTGAATGGCGGTATCGATTCATGTCCAGGTGATCATTTCGAATTTGTCGTGATTACCGATTCTGTAAATGATGCGATCGATCGAGATTATGTTTATAGTCTGAGAAGATTATTTCCCCAGGCAAAGGTTGTTTATCTTTTTGAAGAGATGAAGCCGGAGCTTGAGATGATTATGCGGGGTATCGGCTTGATCTTTTTCGGTTCGTATAATTACTTCGGCAAAAATTTTCCCGAGATTCTTGGATCTGTTTTTGCGCGTAAAAAGGAAAACAGGAAATATCAGGTAAGGGTTCATTAACCTCTCAAGTTAATAAAATTAAAGGATATGGTGGGTTTTCAATCAAGTTAACATTTTTACAGGGCATTCAAAAAACGGCCGATACGGCCATATGGTTCAGGAGAAGGAGGTAATAAATATGTTGGATATATGTACCAATAAAAAAAGTATCAATGACATTGAAGAGGATGACAGCAGGAGATCATGGATATACGCGATCAAGTCCTTCATCCTCATTCTTGTGGTGCTCTTTGGGCTCTGCAGTATCATGGCCACCGGTGGTGGTAGCAGCGGCAGCAGTTCAAGCAGCACAACCAGTGGTACCGTTTCCGGTTCGGGGAAATAGTGTTTAAATAAAGGAGGTGTGTTTATCATGAAATATAAAAGATTTGGCATAATGACCATATTTACCATGCTGGTCACAATCCTTTCTATGCCGGTAATAGCACAGGGAGCTGCTCTAACTCCCGGTACTACCTGTACCGTCTCTATTGAGGGAGTGAACAGTAACGGGACCGTGACGACAAATCTCGGTATAAGTACAACCGCTGTGGTAGATGCGGATGGCAAGCTGGTGTTTACACTTTCAAGCGGCATTCCAACATCCGCCTCATACAATTTTCTCGTTGTAACCGCGACAGATGGGACTGTTACAAGAAAAGCGATAGTTGCGGCTCCTGCGGCCGGCGGCTCTGTCAATCTGGGCGTTTCCGAGACATCTACCGTTCAGGCAAATGCCGTGCTTTCCGCGTTTGAGGCGAGCGAAAGCGATAATGCATTGATAGCCGCGATTATATCGCTGACCTGCCGCTCCGCAGCGTTGAATGAATACGAAACAAAATATCTTGCTCTTGGGATGAAGCAGTGTGTCTTGGGAGCGGACGATTGGCTTAAGGATTTTGCTATACTCGATCCAAGCTACATGGCAGGGCCGGTAGATCTGACGGGTCGCGGTCTTGTGCCAACCCTGATAACTAAAGGGTATAGCGATTATCTGAGCACTTTTTACAGTGAGATACAGGAAAGGTTTTATCTGATCAGTGCGTTGATGAAGGAATCGGTGGATAACTACTTCGATAACGATGGTAGTATAGAACCCAGCGCAGAGGAGGCCAGGAAAAGGGGCGAGGCCGCGGGAGAGGTCATAGATCTTCTGATAGAGGCCGCCAATGTCGCGGGCATAGATCCGGAAGATTTTCTCAACGCCTTTCCCGAGATGGGTAGAGTAATGATATGCGTTACAGATTATATGGCGGGTTATATCAGTGTTCTGGTGGCAAACGGCGGGGACGACCTTGCTACGGCCAATACATGGCTCAATACATATCTCGGCCTGACCGTCACCAATATCAATGACCTTGATGAAAATTTTCCAATCCTCGATAAAATGGCTATAAGTATGGGAAACGGCATGAGGCAAGGGGTCATGAAGGGCAAGGCCAAGGCAATGCTGGAAAAGTACAGTGCCGGCCTTACCACATTGAATGCCACGGATTCTCAGAACACGAGGTTTACCGAGGCAACCGCGACCCTGACCACTGCGATGCTCGACTGTTTTCAGGACTTTGACGAGGTGTTTGACGATCCGGAATCCATGCCAAGTGAGACCGATATGAGCGCCGCTCAAACTGTCATAAATACTGCCATGAATGCTGCGTTTAATACATATATGACAAATTCGGCATCGACTGCAGTTGAAATTGACGGTGATCAGGATATTAAAGACACTCATCCTGAAACTTCTGATCAAACAAATGATGGTCTCCGGTGGAAGATAGCCAATGCCCTGGGACTTAAGTATTATAAATGGGCCGACAGGTGGGGGTATTCAGGTGATTGGGATGGAACTTATCTTGGCGACGATGTTGGACAATTCTGGGGGATGAATGGACAGACCTGGATCCCCATCACAATGGCCGTTGTCTATAACTGGGCGGTCGATCTGTTAGAAAACGGGGGATACGTAACATATTATGGTGATGGGGGCAATGCCGATTCCGCCAGCGTTGATGACTACTCCGCGCTTTACGTGCATTCAACCAGCGGAAGGACGTATCCAGATAATGTAAGTATCCCTAATGGTGATGTGATAGCAATGACATGGCTGAAGGAGATAGATAATTTCTTCGTAAATTCTAAAAGTGGTCTAACAGTTACAGACCCGATAAAGCACTATGCAACCAACGAACATGATGGCAGTCTCTTTGGTTCTTGTACTTTCGGCGAGGGTGGGGCAACGTACACACAGAAGGCAACCATAGCTTCTAACACCAGTGACACTTTAACATTTCAAGATGGCGTAACCATGGGTGACATTGCTGAAAAATCCATGTATTTTATTTACAGCGATACCCCCATCCGGACAAACTTTGTTTTAAAGGACTTTGCCAAGTACAGAGAAGAGATAATAACCAATGCGTTAACAAAAAAGTTCGTGACACTGTCCAACCTGAAGGCGATCAGGCAGGATATAGAGATCATAGAGTTCAACTTCTTTGCAGCAATGATGTCGGACCAGACTGATTCTGGATTCCAGACAGCCAGTGCAGCCAAGAAGGTCAGACTTGACGCCCTGGTTGCCCATATCGGCGGCGTTCAGGACTCGGATGGTACCGCGATTACAACGGCACAGAAGGAGGCTCTCATCCTGATGTTTGTCCAGCCTGATTTTTAAAGAGACAACGTAGAAAACGAGAGATCAGGGCTTGAACTGTTCGTGGTAAAAAGGTCTTGATCTCTCATTTTTTAATGTATGGATTGCGGAAAAGTGAGAATTTTCAGAGTAATCAATTTAAGGCAACTTATTACAGGTATTGCTGTTTTCTTGTTCGGGTCTTTGGAGTATCTTTTGACCAGACCGGTGGACTCGACCTGTATGGAGAAGATTGTCGGCTGGTTCAGGGGAAGTTCTTCCGGCGTAAGTATCTATGGCGATATGGGGGGATTTATACCGGAGTTTGCGCATCCATTTTCATTTGCCCTGATGACCATGGCCCTGTTCCCCGGATCGAGCAGAAAAACAAGAGGTTTTATCTGTTTTTTCTGGCTTTTTATTGAGCTGTTTTTCGAGGCGGGTCAAAGATTCGGAAATGAGATTGTCTGCTATATTCCGTCATTTTGTGAACGGATTTATGTTTTAGATAATCTGAAAAGCTATTTCGTGAAAGGTGTATATGATCCTAAAGACGTTCTTGCCATCTTTCTGGGAATCATAGCAGCTTATATAACAGGGGAGTTGACATCAAGAAGTCAGTCTGCGAGAGATGGTATATACGTTTATAAGCAGGAAACAATGTTTAATCTCCGCCCTGAAAATCAACGTACTTGTCATATGTCTTGATTGTACTCAAAAAAGGATTAATAACCAGGGTGAAGTGCCTGTCTTCCCTGGCGAGATGTAATACGGCAGGCTGGACATAGCCTTTTTTGAAAAACGTTACCGTTGCCTCTCCGTCTGTGATTTTATCTTTTCCGTAGCAGCAGATGTCCTGGATTGTTACTTCCTCTGGAAGACGGTAGGGCCGGTCTTTCATTTCTTTCCTGGCTTCCGGTGTCATATCGGCGCTGTATGTCCAGATCCGGTGATTGTCGAGGTCCAGGTGGAGTACATAATTTACCTGGTTGCGCACCGCGTCGCTTCGCAGCTCCCTTGCCGTATTGGTCAAATGATTTACCGTTGATTTCAACCCGTCAGTGAGCATGGTGTCACGCACCCGGGGAACGGTAATAAGAAGCATCAGCCCGATAAGAAATACAACGACGGTCAGCTCAATTAGGGTAAACCCTTTGAGACCCCTGTCATTCAATTTCCCAGCTGTTGATGTCTTTGTTTTTCCCTTCTCCACCCTGCTCTCCATCTGCGGCGTAAGAAATAATATCATAATCCCCACTCGTTCCGGGAGAAAGATAGACATAATCGTTGCCCCATGGATCTTTGGGTACCTTTCCCTTTTCCAGATAGCCTCCCTCTCTCCATTTGCGGGGAAGGTTTCCTACTGTAGGGGCTTCTACCAATGCCTGTAACCCCTGTTCGGTAGAGGGGTAACTTCCGTTATCCAGTTTGTAAAGCTTCAGGGCCGTTTCCAGACTTTCAATCTGCATCCGGGCTTTTGCCTGCCTTGCCTCTTCAGGGCGACTCATTATTCTTGGAACAATCAGTCCCGCAAGAATACCCAGAATAACAATCACCACCATAAGTTCAATCAGGGTAAAACCACGGTTATCAAGATTTCTTTTCATATTTATCTCCTGTTTAATTAAGAATTCAAAACTCAAAACTGACAAGTTCGTAAAAAGTCGGAGTTTTTGCCGTTTTGTCATTCCCGACCTGATCGGGAATCTATAACTGCGTGTAATTACTGGATTCCCGCTTTCGCGGGAATGACATATTCGCGAGTTTTTGACTTTTTACGAAACCATCAAAATTAATCTGTTACCTTATTAATTGATTCATCTCAAAAATCGGCAGTAATATTGAAATAACAATAAAGCCGACAAACAAGCCCATTACAAGAATCATGACAGGTTCCAGCATGGATGTCATGGCCATTACATTGGATTCCACTTCACTTTCATAGCTGTCTGCGACCTTGGAAAGCATGGCCTCCAGCGTTCCGCTCTGTTCGCCGACTGAGATCATCTGGATTGTCATCGGGGGGAAAAGGCTGCTTTTTGAAAGGGTCCCCGACAGACTCTGTCCCTCTTCAACCTCTTTGCCTGCTTCCTGAATTACATCTGCAATTAACCGGTTATTGACAACATTTTTTACTATAGATAGGGCAGTCAGAAGCGGGACACCGCTTTGCAATAATGTGCCGAGGGTACGACTGAAGCGTGCCACAGCCATTTTGTGAAGCAAAGGGCCGGAAAGGGGCATTTTAAGTTTGATCTTGTCCCAGACATATTGTCCTTTCAGCGTCTTTGTAAAGGCATATCTGAGTCCGAAGAAAACGGCGATGATGAAAAGGACAATAATCAGCCAGAAGGATTTGAGAAAATTGCTTACGGATATCAGGAAAACTGTTATGCCGGGCAGGGTCTGGTGCATTTCATTAAAAATACCGGTAATTTTCGGGACAATAAACGTTGTCAGGAAAAAAAGAACGGCACTCCCGATGAGAAACATGAAGATTGGATAGGCAAGAGCGGCGTTTATTTTTCCCCTCAGTACCTGCTGGCGTTCATTGAACTCTGCCAGTCTTTCAAGAACGATATCAAGTGTCCCCGAGGCTTCACCGGCCCGTACCATATTTACATAAAAGGGTGGAAATATCTTTGGATAATAGGAAATACTCTGGGCCAGACTGTTTCCTTCGTTTACCTGTTCCTTGATCTGGGCCAGCGTTTTTTTCAGTTGAGAATTTGCAGTCTGAGAAACCAGGGCGGTGAGTGAAGAAATCAGGGGAAGTCCTCCGCTGAGGAGAGTCGCCAACTGTCTCGTCATGGCGGAAGTTTCACGAAGGCTGACTCTTTTGAATAAAGTGGATACTGATTTTTTGGTCGAGGCCTCTTCTTTTTCTTTTGCCGATGTTTCCTTGAGTTCAATGGGGAAAATATCCGTTTCCCTTAATTTCTGTCTGGCTGCAAGGATACTGTCGGCATTAATTATGCCTTTCAGCTTGTTCCCCTTAACGTTAAGGGCTCTGTATTCATAAACAGGCATAATCAAGATGGTGTTCTTGTTGAGTGGAGGTTAAGTTCATTTACTATAACAGAGTTAATAATATTTTTTCTAACATATTGAGGAGTCTATTTCAATATGAGATAATTCTTTATTATTTCTTTACACTTGACTTACAACCGTCCATTTCTCTATACTTTTTGCCATCTCAATGAGGTTTTTGTGGCAAATGAAATCTGTAATTTTCTTTAACTCAATAAACATACCGGTGCCCAGGAGGGAAATATTTAGACGCCTGGGATATCGAAAAGGCATAACCCGAATAGGGAAGGGCCAGAAAGAGGTAATTGAAGATTATATCGAATACGCCCTTTCCCTCATTCATTTGAGAGGAGCCGGCAGGAGAATTTCCATAAAGGAGAAAAGTTCTTCAAATATTGTACTTTCAAATGGTGTTGTCTTTGAGAGCAAGGGTCTTTCGAAGATGATCGGAGATTGTGAAGAAATTATTCTTATGGGCGCGACAGCGGGGGATGATGTCATCGAGTCAATCAGGGAAGATACTGAGGCAAATCAATTAACTCGTGGTGTCGTTCTCGATGCGGTAGCCAGTGAAATGGTTGATGCGTCACTTGACTGGATTGTCGATTATTTTAATCGTGAGCTTCGAAGAGAAAATAAACGACTGACAAAAAGTCGTTTTTCTGCCGGTTATGGGGATTTTACGCTTGAGAATCAGAAGAAGATCTATGATATCCTTGAGTTTGAGCGTATTGGAGTTAAAATCAATGAAAACTATATCCTGATGCCGGAAAAATCAGTGACGGCAGTAGCTGGAATTCAAAGTCAATATTCAGATGCGAAAAGGGAGTCGGAAAGTGAATAAAAAAATCAGTATTAAGAATCTTTTAAAAAGAAGAATCCTTGTTCTTGATGGCGCAACGGGAACAGAACTCCAAAAGCGGGGTATGCCGTCAGGAGTATGCCCGGAGATCTGGTGCCTTGAAAATTCCCATATCATCGAGGGGGTTCATTCTGACTACCGAAAATCCGGCGCTGATGTGATCTACACATGTACTTTCGGTGCAAACCGTATCAAGCTTGGCCAATATGGTGTTTCCGATGTTGTGGAAATGAACAGGGAGCTTGCCCTTATAGCAAGAAATGCCATAGGAAAGCGGGGGTTAGTGGCCGGCGATATCGGTCCCATGGGTCAGTTTGTTAAACCATTTGGAGATCTGGATTTCGAAGAAGCTGTAGACATTTTCAAGGAACAGGTAAGGGGTCTCGTTGAAGGAGGGGTTGATCTTTTTATTATAGAAACGATGATGGATATCCAAGAGGCCCGGGCGGCTCTGATTGCCGTAAAAGAGATTACCGATATGTTTACAATGGTAACGATGACCTATGAAAAGGATGGCCGTACACTGAACGGGACAGATCCGGTAACAGCTTTGATTACACTGCAGAGCCTTGGTGCGGATGCGGTGGGGTGCAACTGTTCTACGGGACCGGCAGAGATGATTCAATTGATTGCTGCCATGAAGCCGTACGCCACGGTTCCCCTGGTGGCAAAACCCAATGCCGGTATGCCTGAATTGATTGGTGATAAAACAGTTTTCAATATGGAGCCTGAAGAATTTGCTGCATATGGGAAAGAATTCATCTCGAGAGGAGTTAATGTTTTAGGAGGTTGCTGTGGGACAGCTCCCGGTCATATCCGGGAATTGAAAGAAGAAATCACAGACCGGAAACCGGTTGCGCCGGTTCGAAAATCTATCAGCGCCGTAAGTTCTTCAAGGAAGACGGTTGTTTTTGAACAAAACAAACCCCTTCTCATTATCGGAGAGGGGATTAACCCGACAGGGAAAAAGAAACTTCAAAAAGAACTCCTTGAAGGAAAAATGGCTCTTGTCCGGCAGATAGCCAGGGGGCAGGAGAAAAAGGGTGCCGACCTTCTCGACGTCAATGTGGGAGTTCCGGGGATTGATGAGCAAAAAACTATGGAAGGGGTGATAAACCTGCTTTCAACAGTGAGTAATCTTCCTCTGGTGATCGATTCATCAAACATAAAAGTTATAGAAGCGGCCCTTCGTTTGTACCCCGGTCGTGCTTTGATTAATTCTATTACAGGGGAAAAGGAAAAGCTCAGTAAACTCCTCCCCCTTGCAGCCAGATATGGCGCAATGTTAATACTTTTGCCTTTGGATGACAGGGGAGTGCCCGAGACAGCAGAAGAGAGAAAAGAGATCATAAAAGATGTATTTAAAGAAGCCGGAAACTATAAGTTTACAAAAGATGATATTATCGTTGACGGCCTGGTTATGGCCGTATCGTCCACCCCGCACGCTTCCCTGGAGGCACTGAAGACTGTTGAGTGGTGTTCCGGCAATTTTAAGTGTCGCACACTTTTGGGGCTTACCAATGTTTCTTTTGGAATGCCCCAGAGAAAATGGCTGAATGCTGCATATCTTGCAATGGCAGCAGGAAGAGGATTAACAATGGCCATTGCAAATCCTGAAGTGGAAGAGTTTATGAACATTAAGGCAGCCACTGATGTATTGGGTAATAGAGACGAGGATGCCGCCGTTTATCTGGCCCTTTTCACAAAAAGAGCGCTACAGGAAGATAAAGAAAAAATACAGAAGGCCATTTCTCCTGCCGAGAAGGTTTTTCGTAATGTTTTGGAGGGCAACAGGGAAGAAATAGAATCGGTTCTGTCAGAGGCACTTCGTGAAGGTGCGTCTGCTGCGAAGCTTGTTCATGAAGTTATGATTCCCGCTATTACTGCGGTGGGAGAGTTATTTGACAAAAAAGAATATTTTCTTCCCCAGCTCATTGCCAGCGCCGAGACGATGAAAAAAGGCCTTGCTTATCTTGATCCCTGTCTTAAAGGTGATAAGTCGGCACAGGAACAGAAAGGATGTGTTGTTATTGCCACCGTAAAGGGGGATATCCACGACATAGGAAAAAACATAGTGGCCCTTATGTTAAGCAATCATGGGTTTGATATCATTGATATGGGGAAAGATGTGCCGGCTGAAAGAATAGTAGAAGAAGTTAAACGGTCCGGATCTGAGATTGTTGCCCTTTCCGCTCTTATGACGACAACCATGGTCAACATGAAACAGATCATCGATGCAGTAAGGAACGAAGGGCTGAAGTGCAGTTTCATGGCAGGCGGGGCAGTGGTGACGGAGTCCTACGCTAAGTCAATTGGAGCCCATTACGCAAAAGATGGCGTGGAAGCAGTTCGTGTTGCCGAAAACATTTTAGGGTCTGCCATAAAATGAGACCTTTGCATAACGTCCCCTTTTGCCCAATTTCTGCGTCAGGCTCAAATTTTAATCCTCGAAATATCCAATATATTCCTGTGGTTAAAATTTTCGCCTTCCTTGAACTTGAACAAAATTGAAAATTCTGCAAAGGTCTCAAAATAACAGACCCTGAATTAGTGCTCATCCAGAAATGGATTTTTCAAAAAAAATGGAAACTAATTTGAAGATTCGACATATTCCACAATCTTTTCAGCAATCCTGTTTACTGTCTGTTCGAATTTAGATTCGTCCTTCTCAAGCAGGGTGATTCTGAAACCCGGCAGATGGGTAAAAAATGATGTCAGCGGCACAACACAGATCCCGGTAGCCCCCAGAAGATAATAGACAAATCGCTTATCATGTTCGATCTTGTGGTCAACAATTTCCTCTACTAATTTTCTTGCTTCAGGTTCCTCAATATGTAACTTCTGCTTATGATTGAGGACAGCTTCATTAAATGCGATGGTCATGTAAAAAGCGCCATTAGTCCTGTTAACTACAATGTAAGGGACTTCTCTGAAAATGTTATATGCGATGTTGGAAAGCTTTTCATAGTGTCTGATTCTGTTGTTCAGATATGGCTCATACTCGGGATGAGTCATAAGCCTTGGTATAGCGAGTTGTGGAAGTGTGGTGGAACACACTTCGGCCATCTTCTGTGTTAATATGGCATTGATGTATCTCGCAAAAGCCTCGTCTTTATCCGCATTGTATACTTCAATCCACCCGCATCTGGCTCCCGGCCACGGGAATTCCTTGGATATGCCCTTCATGCTCATGGCAGGCACATCTCCTACGATATCAGAGAGGGGCAGCGTTTTCTGCCCGTTGTAAGTGATGTTTTGATATATTTCATCGAATACAAGGAAGAGATCATATTCCTTTGCTATCCTGACAATTTCTTTCAGGGTTTTTTTCGGATAAACGTGACCTGTAGGATTATCGGGGTTGATGACCAGGATGCCAACGATGGCATCATGGCTTTTTACCTTCCTTTCAAGTTCAACGATATCGGGATGCCAGTCACGATATGGATTCATACGATATGTATTCGGGGGAAAGGAGGCATGGTGAACCTCTGCGAGAAAATGAGTGGAGTAAGTCGGCTCCGGCATGATAATACGTGCATCGACACGCATGGAACTGTAAGCCCGTGCGATAGCGTCACCGAGACCGTTAAAGAAGATAATATCTTCTTTATCTATCTGGGCTCCCCCTCTTTGATTTACAAGCTCCGCCAGGAATTCTCTCGTTTCTGTAACTCCCTTTGTCGGGGAATACGCGTAAGAACTATCTTCCTTGATTATCTCATATAAGACCTCTTTCATCCAATCAGGGATATGTTCCCCCTTTTCGACCGGGTCTCCTATGTTTTTCCAGGTGATATCGATGCCGCACTGTTGTATCTTGCTTGCTACACCCACGATATTTCTTATCTCATAAGCCATTCCGGAGGTGCTTTTTGCAATATCGAATCTCATAGTAACCTCTTATTTGTGATAGTTATTTAATATTACAAACTTACAATAAATCAAAAAAAAATTCTACAAGTATTTTTATAACACTTTCCCCCCATAAGTCATAGCCTTAGTATACGTTGTCATAAATACTGTGACATAAACTGGTTACAGGAGATGCTTCGTAGCTTCGCTCCTCAGAATGACATGAGACTTGACACAAGGTGTTCTCAGCTTTATAATTCTTTTCCATGGGAAATTTTTTACGTAAACAGATAATCACACCATAGGGATAATGATATATGAATGAACAGGAAAACGAAGATTCGGGTAATATCCCGAAAAAGCCGGATATTGAGATCCGGGAGATGGAGATCGACGATATTGCGGCGGTTTTCCATCTTGGGGAAGAACTTTTCAAGGCCCGCGAAGTCCCGAATCTCTACCGTACGTGGGATGAATATGAAGTTATTAGTTTTTTCCAGGGGGATCCCGAGTTCTGCCTTGTTGCTGAGGTAGAGGAGAAAATTGCCGGTTTTATACTGGGAACAACGGTGACGAAAAGCCGCTCGGCATGGAAGTATGGACTTATGGTCTGGCTGGGCGTCGATCCGAAATTTAAGCGACATGGCGTTGCTACAAAACTCTTCAAAGAATTCAAAGACATTATGTTAGAAGATGGGGTACGAATGCTTCTTGTCGATACGGTAGCTGATAATCTTGATGCCTTGAACTTTTTCCGGCGAATCGGTTTTGGCAGTCCGGAAGATCATCTTTATCTCAGTCTGAATCTCGCTTCCGAATTAAAACAGCTCAAAAAAGAAAACGGAAAATGAAAAAACCCACAAAAACTGATGATACTCCTGAACCGGCCGTTCAACCCCGGAGACTTCGGGAATTACTGGAACATCTCATTAATATTTACAGTCCTTCCGGAAAAGAGGAAGAGATTCTTGATTTTCTCCATGGATATCTGAAAAAACAAGGCCTTCCCGTCGTTCGGCAGGAAGTGGATGATAGCAGGTACAATCTGGTTGTTGTGCCCCCGGATAGAGAAATTCAGTTTGTCCTGGTCGGCCACCTCGACACGGTAGCTGCCTATAACCTGGAGGATTATGACTACCATGAAGATGATGATACCATATCCGGTCTGGGAACTGCTGACATGAAAAGCGGCTGTGTCGCCATGATCGAATCGTATCTCAGCGCCTGGGGAAAGATGTCTTCCCGATTCCCGGTAGCTCTTGCCCTGGTCGTCGGAGAAGAAGAAGATGGTGATGGAGCGCAGGCACTTGTCAACGACTATCACTTTCCATGGGCAATTATTGGAGAACCGACTGATCTTCAGCCTTGCCTCAGTCATTACAGTTACGTTGAAATTCAGATACTGACGGGCGGCAAGCGAAAGCATGCTTCGCTTGCCAATAAGGAGCAAAACCCTGTTGAAGCGATGCTCCGACTTCTCCTTGAGTTTTCAAATTACATGGTAAAGAAAAGGTCCGGCCTGATTTATAATATACGCGATCTCTTCAGCCCTCCCGTAGGGTTTGCCGTTCCCGATCGTTGTGAAGTGTGGATAGATACTCATCTGCCACCGAACGCCCCGATCGGAGAAATAACCGTTGAACTGGAAGAAATGATAGAAAAACAAAGAAAGAAAAATCAACATATCGAGATGACCCTCCGTTTCACAACCATCCATGCCGGCTATGATATTCCTGAAAAAGGGCCTGTTGTCGAAGTCCTGAAGGGACTCTATGCCTCTCGTTCACTCACATGGAAGCCCCATGCCTTTCGGAGTCATTCCGATGCCAATATTCTGTGGGAGGCGGGGATCAAACCGATTATTCTGGGTCCGGGGAAGCTTGAACAGGCCCATGCCCCCGATGAATCGATTTCTTTTCAACAGGTCTGCCTCGCGGCGGAGCTTTATTATGAATTGATGATTGCCATGTGTTCTTGATACATGTATGTTTTATTCTTGCAGACAGTGGCATTTTTTCTTATACACGAGATGTGAATATTAACCAAAGGAGTTTATGAATGGACAAACAGATAAGAATTGGAATTATGGGTTATGGTAACATTGGAAAAGCTGTTGAACTGGCACTCGGTCAAAATCCAGATATGATTTTGGCGGGTATTTTTACGCGAAGAGATCCCGCCGGTATTGTAACAAAGAGCGGAATAACAAAAGTATTTTCACTTTCTGAAGCTGAACAGCACATCAATAACATTGATGTGGCGATCCTGTGCGGTGGTTCTGCAACGGATCTTCCCGAGCAGGGACCGGTTTTCGCTTCTCTCTTTAATACAGTCGACAGTTACGATACCCATGCGAAGATTCCCGAATATTATGCTGTCGTTGATAAAGCGGCACGGAAAGCCGGCAAAACGAGCATCATATCGACGGGATGGGATCCGGGACTGTTTTCTTTACTGCGCGTCATTGAAGAGTCGGTATTGCCACAGGGTGAAGCATACACATTCTGGGGGCCCGGTGTGAGTCAGGGTCACTCTGATGCTATCAGAAGGATTGCGGGAGTGAACGATGCGCGGCAATATACCATTCCCATTGAAAATGCCGTTGAGCGGGTCAGGTCAGGAGAAATGCCGGAGCTTTCGACGAAGGAAAAGCATTTGCGAGACTGCTATGTCGTTGCCGAAGAAGGTGCCGATCTGGCAAGGATAGAAGAAGAAATTAAAACAATGCCCAATTACTTTGCAGACTATGAAACGAACGTTACGTTTATAAACCGGGAAGAAATGGATGCAAAGCACGCTGCAATGCCTCATGGGGGCTTTGTTATGAGAACGGGCGAGACGCCGGATAATTCCAGGCATATCATCGAATTCGGGCTGAAACTGGACAGCAATCCCGCTTTTACGGGGAGTGTGCTTGTTGCCTATGCGCGGGCAGCGTATCGTCTGAGCAGGGAAGGGCGGATCGGTGCGAAAACGGTCTTCGATATTGCACCTGCATATCTGTCCCTGAGGTTGCCGGAGGAATTGAGAAGAGACCAGTTATAAGTAATGAGACCTTTGCAGAATGTTCAATTTTGTTCAAGTTCAAGGAAGGCGAAAAATTTAACCACAGGAATATATTGGATATTTCGAGGATTAAAATTTGAGCCTGACGCAGAAATTGGGCAAAAGAGGACGTTATGCAAAGGTCTCAAGTAATACGTGCCTTTCTTAGAGGAGAGTACTATGAGTGAAGGATACATGGGAAAAATTCTCATGGTGGATTTGACGAACAACGAAATCAATGAGGAGATAATCCCGGATGAAATATACGAGAACTACCTGTCCGGAACAGGACTCGCAGCCTATATTCTTTACAACATGATACCCGCGGGCGCCAATCCGCTGGGTCCTGAGAATGTCCTGGGTTTTGTTTCAGGACTTTTGACAGGAACGGGGAGTCTTTTTGCAGGCAGGTGGATGGTAGCCGGCAAATCTCCTCTCACCGGTGGCTGGGGTGATGCAAACTGCGGTGGTAACTTTTCTCCTGCTATCAAACGTTGCGGCTACGACGGCATATTTTTTAACGGTATCAGTGAAAAACCAGTTTACCTGTATGTGAAAAACGGCATGGCAGAGCTTCGTGACGCGTCCCGTTTATGGGGTAAAGATGCGGTGGAAGCCGAAGATATACTGATTAAAGAAACAGGTGGCAAATCACGGGTTGCCCTTATAGGTCCTGCCGGCGAGAATCTTTCATTGATATCCGGAATAGTGAACGACAGGGGAAGGATGGCTGCCAGGTCAGGTCTCGGCGCCGTTATGGGTTCCAAGAAACTCAAGGCGGTTGTTCTTAATGGCGCAAAGCGAATACCTGTTCATGACAGGGATGAAATAAAAAAGCTGAGCAAAAAGTGCAATAAGTGGGTCCAGTTTCAGCCACCTTTCCTCTCCAGTCGATTAATTGCCTATCTCGGAACGTTCCTGAGGTGGTTTCCCCTTGAGATAACGATGGATGGCCTGCTCTGGAAAATTATTATTAGAAAGTGGGGGACCTGTGGTATCAATCAGACCGCTATCGAATGGGGTGCTGTATCAGTAAAAAATTGGAAGGGGAGTCATATTGATTTCGATGTGGAGAAATCCTCCGGCACCAATCCGGATATTATCAAGGACCGTCAGGTAGTAAGATATCATTGCTATGCCTGTCCGCTGGGTTGCGGGGGGATCTGCTCTATGAAGGGCATATACGAAGAGACCCACAAACCCGAGTTAGAAACAAATCTGGCCTTCGGTGGGCTTATGATGAATGAAGATGGGGAGAGCATCTTTTACATTAATGAATTATTAAACAGGGCCGGAATGGATAGTCTGTCAGCAGGCGGAACCGTCGCCTTTGCCATAGAGTGTTATGAAAAGGGACTACTGACGAAAGAAGATACCGATGGACTTGAACTGACGTGGGGAAATTCGAATGCCATTGTGGAGCTCATTCGAAAAATGATAAACCGCGAAGGTATCGGAGATCTGCTCGCAGACGGATCAAAAAAGGCCGCCGAGCGCATCGGGCAGAATGCCGTAGAATTTGCCATTCAGGCGGGAGGACAGGAACCTGCAATGTGGGATGGACGGCATGATCCCGGGTTTGCCTTGCATTATAGCGTGGAACCGGCACCGGGGAAACACTCCACAGGGTCGGATATCTGGTATGGAATGTTTCAGCTCTGGAAAAAGGTCAAGGGAGTACCTAAATTAAACATGCTTCGTTTCAAAGGCAGCAAATATGTGGCAGATGAGAAAAGAGCCGCAATCAGTGGTGCCTCCAGCAAGTTTTTAAACGTAGTAAACGGTGCCGGTCTTTGTTTCTTCGGTGTTTTCCTGGGTTCGAAAAGGATCCCGACCTTCGACTGGATGAATGCTGCGACGGGCTGGGAAAAAACTCCTGAAGAATACATGGAAATCGGTGAGCGGATTCAGACGCTGAGGCAGGCCTTTAACGTCAAACACGGGATCGAACCCAGGAATAACAGGATAAGCGACAGGGCTATCGGCAGACCTCCATTGAAAGAGGGTGCCAATCAGGATATAACTTTGGATCTTGAAAAAATGATGAGTGATTACTGGCAACATTTTGGCTGGGATGAAAAGACGGGAAAACCCACTGCTGAAACAATGAGGAGACTCAGGATTTAAACACGTAAGGCATGGAGGCAGGCAATGCCATATACAATAACAGAAGCATGTAATGGTTGCGGAGCTTGTGTGAGACTGTGTCCCGTAGATGCGATACAGGGAGAAAAAGAAGAGATTCATGTCATAAAAGAAGGTCTGTGCATTGAGTGCGGTGTCTGTGGAAGGATATGCCCTGTTGATGCAATACAGGATCAATCCGGCGAGTTATGTGTGAGGATAAAAAGATCAGAATGGGAGAAACCGCAGTTTAATAACAAGAAATGCATGTCATGCGAGATTTGTATTGATGCCTGTCCAGCGGGTTGTCTTGGTTTCTCTCCCGTTTCAGACCCAAAAGATCCCCACGGGTATCCGTATATGAAAAACGAAAAGGCTTGCATCGGGTGTGGTTATTGCGCTCTGGAATGTCCTGTTGACGCGGTTACCATGATGGTGCCTGAGCCGGCATTTAGTGGCAAGTGACAAGCATCAAGCATCAAGCATTCATCCAGCATCCAGAACCGGACATCCAGTGAAAAAGGAGACGACTAATGGCCGATTACAGAAAGGTGGCGGCAGGAAGAAAACCATTTAAAAGAGCCTACGTTGCTGTCATGTTGTGGTTTGTTGGGAGGGCCATTCAGGCCACAGCCCGTGTAGATAAGGTCGTAAAAAAGGAATTTGAAGCATTGCCGGAAGAATTCACCTTCTCCCTTGGCGTTGAGCCTGGCGGTCCCCATATGATCGTGGGTAAAAACAAAAAAGGACGTGTAAAGTACATGGGATGGGAACCGGAGGGTAAACATATTGACCTGAAGATGGAGATTAAAAATCTTGAGGCCGCCATATTGATGTTTACATTTCAGGAAAGCACGGCTATTGCCATTGCCCGGGATCGTATGATTGTTGATGGTGAAGTTTCGTACGCATGTACCGTTGTGCGTGTACTGGATATTGTTGAGGTCTATTTGCTTCCCAGGCTGATTGCAAGACTGGCAGTCAAAAGATATCCCCTCTGGTCGTTCCGCCATAAGTATATTGGACGTGCCCGTATTTATTTCCGCTCAATACTGGGTTATTAAAAAAAGGAGTGATTTATGTTTCTGCCGGATAATTATGAATTTTATTGTCCAGTCAAGACCAACTCAGGCAACAGGGCTCTGGAACATATCCCGATTGATCTGGATGCTTTAAGTTCCAGAAAACCTCTTATTGTTACCAGTAAAGATGTTGCAGGCAAAGGAGCGGTTAAAAAAATTGTTAACGCATTTAAAGATTCGGGAATCACCGTCGGAATCTTTGATGCTGTTCCGGATGTTCCCGATATTAAGTTTATAGAAGAGGTCTCAAATATCTATAGAAACAAAGAGCATGATTCGATCGTGGCTCTGGGTGGTGGCCCTATAGTAGATGTCGCAAAAATAATGAATATTGCCGTTTCATACAATATTCAGGGTCTCAAGGAGTTAGCCGGAGATGACCTGATCATTAATCCTTTAGGTCCTTTCGTTCTGGTGCCGACCTTATCGGGAACGGGCTATGAAACGTCCCGATTTGCTAAAATTGAAAATTTGACATTTTCTTCCCATTTCCTGATGCCGGATCTTGTCGTAATTGATCCCCGCATGATCAAGGCCGAAGATTCGCAAATAGTGGTGGCAACAGCCATGACTGCCCTTACCCATTCAGCAGAAGCCTATACCTGCCCGGCAAAGAACCCACTGACCGATACGTATGCGTATGCTGCCATACAATACATCGCAGAGAATCTCGTTAATGTAATAGAGGAATCCAAAGACAAGGAAGGCCGGCTGGCCCTTGCCAACGCTGCTGCTATGGCCGGTTGTGCGCTTTCTAACACAGCTGTGGATATAGTTCATACACTCGGAGAGGTTGTGGGTGACATGTTTGATCTTCCTAACGGTATATGCATGGGTATTCTTCTTCCCTATGGTCTGGAATACAGTAGTAATAAAAATGGATACCATACGGCTGATTTATTATTGCCATTGGCAGGATTTGACGAGTATGCGAAAACCTCAGAAAACCTGAGAGCCCGGGTGGCAATAAATATGATTACCGAAATGCAGCACGACCTTTATGATGCCACCAGGGGTGAAATTCCCCGTACACTGGAAGAGGCGGAAGTACCCCGATATATGCTGCAGGATATTGCCGAAAAAGCTGTTTCCTGTGGCTCGCCGAAATTTGATTTTGATGGATATCTGACAGTTTTGGAGCATGCCTGGGAAGGCAAACCGATTGCTAGAAATTGAAAAGGAGCAAACCCATGCATTTACCTGGATATTATGAATTTTGTTCAAGGGTGAAAATGATAGCGGGCCACGGTGCATTGGAGAAAATTACAGGTGCATTGGCGGATTTGCATGCGAAAAGGCCCCTAATTGTTACGGATAAGGGGGTGTCCGGTGCCGGATTAGTTAATATTGTAACCGATGCGATCAAAGATGGCGTTTCCATCGGAGCTATAGCAGATGATGTTCCGCAGGATTCAGATTTGCGAGTTGTGAACCGTTTGGCATCGGTATACCGGGAAAATGGCTGTGATTCTCTTATTGCTGTCGGTGGCGGGTCCGTCATGGATACGGCCAAAGGGATAAATATTGTCGTTTCCGAGAATGCCGATGATCTGATGAAGTTTAGCGGGGCCGGTGCCCTTAAGAGGCCGTTGAAACCTCTTGTTGCGATACCCACCACGTCTGGTACCGGTTCTGAGGTGACATCGGTCGCCGTTGTTAAAGATCATGAAAAACACCTGAAGATGGCCTTTGTGAGTTATTTTCTTTTACCTGATGTTGCTATTCTGGATTCACGAATGACCCTTACACTACCGCCATTCATTACGGCATCGACTGCCATGGATGCCATGGCTCATGCGGTCGAAGCATATACCTGCCTGGCCAAGAATCCCTTGAGCGACACCAGTGCTATTGCGGCGATTAGTCTGATCAGCGAAAATCTGTTAAAGGTAATGAAAAATCCTTCCGATAAAGATGGCCGTCTGGCGCTGGCCAACGCTGCCACACTGGCCGGCATGGCTTTTTCTAATTCCATGGTGGGTATGGTTCATAATCTGGGGCATTCGGTAGGTTCCGTCTGCGGTGTTCCTCATGGGACCTGTATGTCTATTTTATTACCCTATGGTTTGGAGTATAACATGCACAAAAACGGACATCTCACAGCCGAATTGCTCTTACCTCTGGCAGGTGCGGAGGCGTATGCCGGAACCCCTAAACATTTAAGAGCGGAAAGAGTTATAGATCACATCCGTCAGATGAATCAGGATCTACATGACACCTCTGGTGGCGGGCATGCCCGTTTTTTTAGAGAGGTTGTTGATAGACAGGGCAAACAAATGGTCCCCAGGGAAAAGTTGCCGGATGTTGCCAGGAAAGCACTGGGTGATGGAGCAGTATTTTATAATCCGGAAGATTTAGATTATGATGATATGTTGATGGTTATGACAGCTGCCTGGGAAGGGGTTCCGCTGGATATAAGTTTGATCAAAAAGGGATAGGAAGGGAATGTTCTTATGATAAATGGGACGGGTTTTGATAATGAAAAGTATATAGGGGAACAGACTGAAGCTATTTTAGAGAAATTCAAAAGATTTGAAAATAAGCTGTACCTCGAGTTTGGCGGGAAACTTCTTTTTGATTTTCATGCTGCGCGAGTATTGCCCGGTTATGAACCCAACGTAAAGATGAGACTCCTCAAGGGGTTAAAGGATAAAGCGGACATCCTGCTTTGCATCTATGCCGGTGATATTGAAAGAAAAAAAATACGAGCAGACTTTGGTATTACCTACGATTCCGATGCTCTCAAGCTGATCGACGATTTGCGGGATTGGGATATCGATGTTCTGGGGGTTGTTATAACGCGTTTTGATAACCAGCCGTCTGCAATGGCCTTCAAAAACAAACTGGAAAGACGGAATATCAGGGTTTACACTCACCGTTACACAAAGGGATATCCCACGGATGTGGACCTGATTGTAAGTGATGAGGGATACGGTGCAAATGATTATATTGAAACGGAAAAGCCCCTTGTTATCGTTACGGGACCCGGTCCCGGCAGTGGGAAATTGGCCACGTGCCTTTCTCAGGTATACCACGATTACAGGAGGGGAATAAGGGCGGGGTATGCAAAGTTTGAAACGTTTCCCATCTGGAATCTGCCTCTAAAACATCCCGTCAACGTTGCATATGAAGCGGCAACCGCTGATATCCGGGATTTTAATCTGATTGATCCATTTCACCTAGAGGCATATGACAAGAAAGCAGTGAACTATAACCGTGACGTCGACTCATTTCCCCTTCTCAAAAGAATACTGGAAAAAATAACGGGGGGTGAGTCATTCTACAAATCTCCGACCGATATGGGTGTGAATCGCTGCGGGTTTGCTATCATAGATGATGAAATCACGAGGGAAGCTGCCAAACAGGAAATAATCAGACGTTATTTTCGTTACCGGTGTGAGTATGCAATGGGCTTTACTGATGGAGAAACCGTACAGAGAGTAGAACTTTTTATGAAGGATTTTAATCTTGAGCCTGGGTACAGAAGCGTGGTTAGGCCGGCACGAGAAGCAGCCGCCGAAGCTCAGGAAAAAGAGAAAGGTAATGAAGGTATATATTGCGGCGCGGCAATAGAATTGAGGGACGGTGCTATTGTTACGGGAGAGAATTCACCCCTCATGCACGCTGCATCTGCTCTTGTTTTACATGCCATAAAACATCTGGCGGGGATACCTCCCAAGATAAAACTCCTGCCGCCCCACATTACTGATTCTATTGGCAATCTAAAGATGGAGATGCTCCACGAGAAAACCATCAGCATGGATATGGAAGAGACTCTCATTGCCCTGAGTGTCAGTGCAACGACAAACTCGGCGGCACAACTGGCCATGGAACAGTTGAAAGAACTTCATGGTTGTGAGGTGCATATGACCCATATACCCACACCGGGTGATGAAGCGGGTCTCCGGCGTCTGGGTGTTAACCTGACAAGTGATCCCGATTTCCCGACAAAAAATCTTTTCATTCCATAGTATTAAATGAATTTTGGAGAAGTAAAGGCAAGGCCAAAGCATACCAGGGTGAGGCATCTTTCGTGCTTTACCCTGTTTTCCATATGGAGTAAATTCTCCCTTGACAACGCACCACAATAGGTACATGTTGAATGCATGAGAATGAATCGTTATTTATCGGTGGTATTTTTTAAAACAGATGCTGGCAATGAACCAGCACGGAATTGGTTAAAGGAACTGTCTCGTGAGGAAAAAAAGATAATTGGTACGGACATAAAAACAGTTCAGTATGGTTGGCCAATTGGCATGCCTTTGGTTAAATCGCTGCATGATGGTTTATGGGAGATCAGATCTGAATTGGGCGACCGAATAGCTCGTACATTTTTCACAATACATAACAAGCAAATCGTTCTTCTACACGGGATTATAAAGAAGGGGCAAAAAATACCGAAAGCTGATTTAGAATTAGCAAGAAAGAGATTGTCTAAGTTTGTAAGAGAGGCAAAATAATAAAATGAAGCATAAAAATATTGGCAGCAAATTTGATGATTTTCTCGAAGAAGAGGGTTTACTCAGCGAAGTTGAGGAAAAAGCCCTCAAAAGGGTTATCGCACTTCAAGTTGAACTGCTAATGAAGGAAAAAAATCTGTCAAAGACAGCTATGGCCAAAAGAATGCAAACGAGTCGATCGTCTCTTGACAGGCTGCTTGATCCCTACAATGAATCAGTGACTTTTCATACTATGAAGAAGGCCGCTTCTGCCGTGGGCAGAAAGCTGAAGATCGAATTGGCCTAACTAAAGAAATCAGCTATCTGGATTTCCCTGTCCGGATACAACGGTGCTTTTTTACTCTTCCCTAAAACTTGCAGCTATGGATAAGTTGCTTTAACTTTTCAGACCTTGATTTATTTAACCCCGTAAGCAGCTCTCTTAGTCTGAAAAATTGTCAACGGAGTTACGATATTGATTCCCTGTATTCAATTTATGGAAAAGGATGAAGAGTTGCGCCTGTGGCAAGATATCAACACCCCATGTTTTCAGGAAATTGCTGGCGCTATTAAACGAATATCATCAGGTAACAACGCACTATTTTTTGACGAGAGTATCATACTATCATCAACATAAAGAAGTGACGATGTAATTTTGATATTATAGCACTGTCAAAACTTTTCGGATTACTCTTGAATCCAACATTATTGTTTTTCCCGGGCCTTGCTTTTTGTAACTAACACTCTTCTTTTTCATGTGCAGAGGAGTAATAGAAACCCATGAATTCTCAATTTAATTTATCAGTTCATTACCATTAAAAGATATTGACAATTGAAAAAATCAGGAGCAATGTGAGTAACATGTGTCATATTATTTAAAGATTCGGGGGGAGACAAATGAATACCAAAGTATGCCTACTATGCTCCTGACAGAACACGATGCATTCTGTCGGGAGCCCGAGTGATTACCTGATTATAACTACACAAAGGAGGTGCTTTCTCAAGATTAATTTACTGCTACATGGTAGTTCGTAATGATACACAATACATGAACTAAACCGCTTCGCGGCAGTCCGGTTTTCCGTCCAGTCACCACCACTATAGATCTGTTACAGATCTGTCTTTTTTAAAAATCTTCCCAATAGTGTTCACTCATATAAAATACCTCTTAG
>Ga0268281_1000187_pt1 | contig 49056 bp, 39 predicted proteins | sample saktaG_10_FD_190134 | JGI IMG/M metagenome (GOLD analysis project Ga0268281, IMG submission 190134) | Saline water microbial communities from Sakinaw Lake, British Columbia, Canada - sak_2011_5_24_50m | ecosystem: Environmental > Aquatic > Non-marine Saline and Alkaline > Saline ...
CACCCGCTGGGTCAGTTCGAGGAGCTTGAAAGCTTTGCTTTTCGTGTTGAAATATGTCTGGATACCGGGTGTCGCCGAGCCCAGAATCACCACAGCTGATCTATGTTTTGCCCTTACTATCGCTAGGTCGCGCGCATTGTACGCGAGATGATCATCCTGTTTGTATGAGGAATCATGTTCTTCATCTACCACGATAAGCCGCAGATTCCTGACCGGGGCGAATATGGCCGATCTCGCTCCTATGACAACCCGGGCTTCACCCCGCTGTATCCTCCGCCATTCGTCATATTTCGCGCTTTTTCCAATGCCGCTGTGCAGTATGGCGACCGCGTTTTCGTCAAATCTGTCTCTTATCCTGCTCCTGAGCTGGGGTGTCAGGCTTATCTCCGGCACGAGGTAGATGGCGCTGCCGCCCAGGCGGATGGTTTCTTCTATCGCCCTGAGATACACCTCAGTTTTTCCGCTTCCGGTGACGCCGTGGAGCAGGCAGGGAAAATACCCGCGGGATTTTATCCCCAGGAATATTTCATCGAGGGCCGACTTCTGTTCGTTATTCAGGATTATGTGTGTGTTCTGCTGCCCGATATGAGGAGTTTTGCCCGGGCTTCTGTAGATCTCCCTTGTGGATATATGTATCAGGCCTTTTGTTTCCATGCGTTTTATCGTGGCCTGAGCATTTTTGAATTCTTCGCAAAGTGACGGCAACCCGACCTCGCCATGTCTTTTTAAAAAATCGCAGACAGCTTGCTGTTTTTCGGTCAATTTGATTTCCGGGGGGAAGGGAGATGTTATGCTTACTCTTTTTTCTTGCTTCTTTTTTACAGCGGCCTTCCTGATTCTGTCTTCCAAGGTTACATATTTCAGAGATTGAAGTTTCCTGAGATCATCAAGGATATTATTTCTTCCGGTGCCTTTTTTCAGTTTATTGACAGAAAGACCATGAGGATGATTGGTCAATATCCCGATTATACCGCGCTGCGCGTCGGACAGACCATCCTCTCCCGGCTTCCGGTTATCGGAGAGGGAGACCCACAGATTGTTTTCCACGTCTATCCCGCCCGGAAGAGACGCCTTCAGGGCCTTCCCCAGCGGATACATGTAATAATCCGATGTCCACCGGTAGAATTCGAGGTCTTCCGCGTTAAAAAGGGACTCCGTGTCCAGCAGTTCGATAATATTTTTAACGGATTTTATTTCTGTTGAGGGAGTTGATCCTACGATATAGCCTGTCACTTTCCTCTTGCCGAACGGCACGAGAACCCTCTTGCCGATGGTTATCTGCGCTTCCATTCCATCCGGCACGGCATAGGTGAAAGGCTTTGCTGATGGTATGCTTACGACTACATTGACAAACATCGATCATTCCTTGATGTTGAGAAAATTTGTGACAGGGGAACAGGCATTTTCCCCCTCCGGCAAACTGAAGAGGGCCTCGGGCAGATTTTCATTTATGGTGATGTTTTTAAGCATGCTGACAACCCACAGAACATCATTCCTGTAATACTCTATCCTTTCAGGGAGCCAGAAGCGTTTGCTCGCCTGGTGATAATCCATGTATTCAGCCCTCAAAACGATCCGTTCTCCGCCGGACATTCCCACTCCGACGAATCGCAGGGGCAGTCTTCTCTCTCTCTCTATCCACAGCCGGCTTCCTGGCGCTGCCTCAAGGCCCCTGCCTGCAACGAAGACGGGTTTCCCGTCAATCCTGTCGATGCTGACGGCTTCGGTGTCCACGCCAAGGAAATTGAGGGCATTAAGCAGATCGTTCACTGACTTCTGAAAAAATATGGTGGGGAAAACGGTGTCTAATCTTCTTTCATCGGCATTTGCCGTTTCAACACCCAGATTAAGTGTCTTTTTCCCATCCTGTATCAGGATATTATCCCCATGCGGAAAAGCCCTTTCGGATCTAAACGCGCCCCCTTTCTTTATCAGAAGATGTTCCCTGACCTCTGTCTTTTCGGACAGATCGTCATATATCACGGTTTCCACGTCGACTCTTATGGTATGAAGACCGCTGTATTCCTTCAGGAATGGTTGCAGAATCTGTCTGGCAGAGGGGATATACGCGAATCCCGCATGGACGAAACCCAGGGATACGACCAGGATAAAAACTATATGGAATGAGGATCTTTTCATTTAGATAGGGGCTTTGCCTGGACGGTGTCTTTCCGTGGAGATTGCGGGACAATAACAAAACGTATGCTGTGCTCGGGGGTAAGAGATAAGACCCTCAGGGCAGTTGAGGTTTATGTGGAGGCGCCTATTCTCCCCGCTGTTTTTCCTGTTTTTCCTGTTGTGTTTTGCAGGTTATACAGAGGGTGGTAACCGGACGCGCCATCAATCTTTTTTGCGATATCTTTTTCCCGCACACCTCGCATATTCCAAAGGTGCCGTCATCAATGCGTTTAAGGGCCGATTTAATTTTCCCTACCAGTTTTCTTTCCCTGTCCCTGATCCTGAGCTCAAAGTTCCTGTCGGATTCCTGAGATGCTCTGTCTGTTACGTCGGGGAAACTTTCAGAGCCTTCGGTCATTTCGGAAACGGTCTTACCCGCTTCGCCCATCAAACCTTCCATTCTCTGTGTGAACAAATCCTTGAAATATTCGAGTTGATCCGGTTTCATTTAAGTCTATCTCCGCTTCCTTAAATTGACGGAATCCATATATACAATGAATCTATCTTTGTAAAGAAAAAATTACTCGTCGTCTTTATATGCATTTATTATTTTTTTTATTATATTTGTTGTTGACGCCGGATGGTCCGTTGAAGACTCGTTGAATTGTGGAATAATAACAACCCTCCCGCCTCTTTTTTCCACTGATTTGCGTCCGATAACGGTGTCTTCGCTCCAGTCCCCTCCCTTAACCAGTATGTCGGGTTCGATATATTCTATCAGTTCGAGGGGAGTGTCTTCATCAAAAATGGTTACATAGTCCACCATATCGAGGGCTGCCATTATGTATGCCCTTTCATTCTGAGGGACAACAGGTCTTAATGATCCCTTTATGGATTTTACCGATGAATCGCTGTTGAGGGCAAGTACCAGGATGTCGCCCAGCCCCTTCGCCTGGTTGAGGTATTTTACGTGGCCGACATGGAGAATATCAAAACAGCCATTGGTGAAAACTATTTTTTTCCCCTCGTCTCTGAGTGTTTCAAGCCTTTCTCTCAAATTTTTCCCGGATAATATCTTGTCCATAGACACCTCTCTTTGTGTCAGGCCCTTGCCAGAGTGAGCACTGCCACCTCTTTTGCGCCGTTTTTCATCAATATTTTCGAACACTCCCTCGCCGTGCTGCCTGTGGTATAGACATCATCTATCAGCAATATCTTTTTGTTTTCGATTCCGGTTTGATCTGTTACTTCAAAGGCGCCCCTTACATTTACCGCCCTTTTTTGTCTTGAGAGGCCGACCTGCGATTCTGTATGGATCACCCTCCTGAGAGTGATAAAGTCAATGGGAACGGAAAACCTTTTTGATATCTGTCTCGCGAGGATAAGTGACTGGTTAAATCCTCGCTCCCTCAATTTCTTCGGATGAAGGGGAACGGGTATGATCAGCGAATAATCCCCTGTCGCGAGGGAGTCGTAACAGGCTTTTGCCATCATCCTTCCCAGTGCTTCTCCAATCGACACCTTCCCATTATACTTGAACAGGTGGATGGTGTCCAGCAGGGCTCCCTCGTATTTTCCCAACGCCCTGGCCATGGAAAAGGGAGGGGTCGACAGGATACACTCTTCGCAGAGATGATTTACTCCATCAGTTTCTGTAAAGGGCAGACCGCAGGAGGAGCACAGGGGGGAGGCTACAAAATTTATCGTGGAGAGGCATTCAGGACAGAAGGGGTGCTCTCCATCAGCGATCAGCGCTGTTCCGCATGCCCGACACTCCGGGGGAAACAGTATGTCGGCAAGACCGGAGACTATCTCTTTTGCCTCACATATCATCATTGAGAACGGTCAGTTTCTGTACAGATTCTCCGATGGTCATTCTGGGCGCGTCCGACCACAGCCCCTCAATATCGTAAAACTCCCTAACCGGTTTGTAGAAAATATGTATTATCACGTCACCATAATCCATAAGTATCCAGCTTCCGGAACGTTCTCCCTCGATTCCAAGGGGGAATATCCCCGCCTTCTTCAGTTTCTGCCCGATATGAGAGGCAAGCCCCTGTATCTGCCGGTCTGAATTTCCGCTGCATATAACAAAATAGTCGGCAAAGGACGACACATCCTTAAGTTTGAGAATGACAAGGTCTTCAGCTTTTCTGTCCAGAGCCGCGTTAACACACTGCAGAGCGAGTCTTTTTGAATCTAATGAAATATCTTTAATGAAAGTTACCTCCCTGAACTGTCAGCTCAATCAAACGGATTTTCCAGCATAATAGTTTCATCTCTTCCAGGCCCCACGGAAATGAGGGACATTTTTACCCCGGCTAGGTCTTCCAGCCTTTCGATATATTTTCTCGCGTTAACCGGCAGCTCATCTATGGTTTTTGCCTCGCGTATGTCTTCCGACCACCCATCCATTGCTTCATAAACGGGGTGGCACTGGGCGAACAGTTTTGTGTCGGGGGGGACATACTCCGCGAATTCCTCATCCTTCGTTTTGTACGCGACGCATATCTTTATTTTGTCGATTCCAGTGAGAACGTCCAACTTGGTAAGGGCTATACCGGTTATTCCGGAGATTCTGACCGATTCTTTGACAAGTACCATGTCAAGCCATCCGCATCGGCGCTTTCTCCCTGTCGTGGCGCCGAACTCTACCCCCGCTTTTTGAATCCGCTCACCCATTTCTCCGGTCAGCTCCGTTACGAAAGGGCCAGCTCCGACCCTGGTTGTATATGCCTTGCAGATACCCACGACGGCGTCTATCTTTGTGGGCCCTACGCCCGATCCGCAGCAGGCGCTGCCCGCGGATGTGTTGGAAGATGTAACAAAGGGGTAGGTGCCATAGTCAATATCAAGATGGCAACCCTGCGCGCCCTCAAACAGAACATTCCCGCCTTTTTTGATTTTCCTGTCAATTATGAGGGATGTGTTTGCAGCGTATTCCCTGAGACGTTCTGCATATCCGGTATATTCATCGAATATGGCCTCATATTCCACGGGCTTGTCGTTGTAGAATTTTGTCAGGTAGAAATTTTTTTCTTCGATGTTTCTGCGCAACATCTCACTGAAGGTTTCTCTGTTAAGAAGGTCGCAAAACCTGATGCCTGTGCGGGTGATCTTGTCTTCATAAGCGGGGCCGATACCCTTTCCCGTTGTCCCGATCTTTACCGCTCCCTTGCGCCCCTCGCGGGCGCTGTCCAGACTCCTGTGATATGGCATGATGATATGGGCGTTTTCACTGATATAGAGTTTTGTGTCGGGGGGAAAAAGGTTTTTCTCCTGGAGTTCATCGATTTCCCGGATCAATACCGCGGGATCAATAACCATGCCGTTGCCGAGGATACATGTCTTGTGATTGTGAAGGACGCCTGATGGGATCAGATGAAGTATGGTTTGTTTCCCCTGAACAACCAGAGTATGTCCCGCATTATTGCCTCCCTGAAAACGGGCTATGACATCCGCTTCGCGCGCGTAAATGTCAACGATCTTTCCTTTCCCTTCATCGCCCCACTGGGTCCCGACAACTATTACATTTGCCATGGTCTTTCCTTCGATTTAAATTTTCCAGCCACTGAACGTGACTGTCTACATCTCTATCCTTGTAACGGATATTATATTGGGCAATGCTTTCAGCCTTTTCAGGGTGTCTCTGGAAACAGAGCTGTCGGTACTTAACACGACAAGCGCCTTTCCGTCCACCTGTTCGCGTCCCAGGTGGAGCCTTGCGATATTAACATTGTCATTTCCGAGAGTTGAGGTTATGTTTCCTATAACGCCGGGACGGTCATGGTTATAGAGCATCAGCATATAGCCCTCGGGGATTACATCCAGCATGAACTTGTTTATCCCGACAATCCTAAGATCCTGTCGCCCGAAGATGGCTCCCGCGGCGAATGATTCTTCCTGGTCGGTTTTCACTGTAACGGAAATCATGTTTTTGTAATCCTTCATCTCACTGTTTTTTGATTCTATGACCTTGATCCCCCGTTCATCTGCTATAACCGTGGCGTTAATATAGTTGACGTTATCTTTCAGCACAGGAGTAAGAAGCCCCTTCAGGAAGGATATGGTAACAGGGGCCACGTTGTGTTCAAGGATGGCGCCGCTATACTCAATGGCGACCTCTTTTATCCCTCCGGTAACAATCTGTGCCTCAAAATTGCCGAGTTTTTCCCCGAGGGTCAGATAAGGTTTTATCAGGGCAAGAACTTCCGCGCTGACAGAGGGAAAATTGACGGCATTTTTTATCTCTCCGGTCGTGAGGTAATCAACTATCTGCTGCGCGATGGCTATGGCGACATTTTTCTGGGCTTCATCCGTTGACGCTCCCAAGTGCGGTGTACAGATGATATTGTCCAGGGAGAGCAACCTCGTATTTTTAGTTGGTTCTTCCTCAAAAACGTCAAGGGCGGCGCCGGCGACTTTCCCTGATACGATGGCGTCATGGAGGTCATTTTCATCAATTATCCCACCCCTCGCGCAGTTGATGACGAATACGCCATCTTTCATCTTGTCGAAGGAAGTTGCATCGATCAGGCTCCTTGTTTCATCCGTCAAAGGGGTATGGACAGAAATGAAATCGGCTTTTTCCAGGACCTCATCGAAGGAGGCAAGGCAAATCCCCATCTTCTCCGCTGCTTCACGCGAAATAAAAGGGTCATAGGCCATCACATTCATCTTAAGACCCTGGGCCCTGTTGGCTACTATGGAGCCCACCCTTCCTATACCAACGATTCCCAGCGTCTTGTTTGAGACTTCGGAACCCATGAATTTCTTTTTCTCCCACTTTCCCGCTTTTGTTGAGGCGGTGGCCTGGGGGATTCTTCTGGCCAGAGAAAACATCATCGCTATGGCGTGCTCCGCCGTGGTAATAGTATTGCCGCCGGGTGTGTTCATGACCACGATCCCCTTCTTGCTTGCCGCTTTGACCGCCACGTTGTCGAGGCCTATTCCCGCCCTGCCGATAACCTTCAGGCGCGTGGCCCTGTCTATTACATCTTCTGTGACCTTGGTGGCGCTCCTTATGGCCAGGCCGTCATAGTCTTTTATCATCTCTTTAAACTCATCCGGAGTGAGATTGGTTATTACGTCAACCTCAATGCCGGGGGCGTTTTTAAATATCTCTATGCCTTCCTTTGCCAGGGTATCACTTACCAGAACCTTTTTCATTACTCGTTATTATCCTTTCCTCGTATTGTTGTTATTGCCTGATTGGCCGGGCGGCTTTTTCAAATGCTCTTCATCCTTTGCAGACATGCCGATTCCAGCCCTTCAACGACTGCCCTGACATTTGATGCCTCCACTGTGGGGCCGCACCATAGGCGAAATCCGGGAGGGGCGTCCTTGTATGAACCTGTGTCATGGGCGATGTCTTCTCTGCTCAAGCTGCCGGCAACATCCCTGATAAAACCTGATTGATCTTCCATGGACATTGACTGGAATTTCCTGTCTGTAATCTTCAGACAGACGGATGTGCTGGATCGAAGCTCTTCAGACTCGGCGAGAAAGGCAACCCAGTCTGTCTGACCTACCCACTCCTCCACCACTTTCAGGTTGGCCATGCTCTTTTCAATAAGACCGGGCAGTCCGATCTCTCCCGCCCACGCGAGCGCGTCCAGGTAATCCTCCACACAGAGCATGGATGGAGTATTTATCGTATCCCCCCTGAAGATGCCGCTGTTTATTTTGCCGCCCTTTTTAAGACGGAATATCTTCGGCATTGGCCAGGGCGGATCATAAGATTCCAATCTTTCCACTGCCCGTGGGCTCAAAACCAGTATTCCGTGAGCGGCTTCTCCTCCGAGGCACTTCTGCCAGGAATACGTGAGGACATCCACCTTTGACCAGTCTATAGCCATGGCAAAGACCGCGCTGGTCGCGTCGCAAAGGGTCAGACCCTCCCTGTCATCGGGTATCCATTGCCAGTCGGGGATTCTAACGCCGCTGGTGGTGCCATTGGCCACAAAGATCACGTCACTCGACCAGTCGATTCCCCTGAGGTCGGGAATTTTCCCATAATCTGACTCAAGAATAGTGGGACTGAGCTTCAGTTGTTTTTCTATATCTGTTGCCCACCCCTTACCGAAGCTTTCCCACGCGAGCACAGTTACCGGTTTGGGACCCAGGAGCGCCCACATGGCTCCCTCGAATGCGCCTGTGTCCGAGCCGGGCATTATACCCAGGAGATAATCCTCCGGTACGCCGAGAACCCTTCTGCTGTCGGTTATCGCCTTTGCCAGCTTTCCCCTTCCGAGGGCGCTGCGGTGAGAACGGCCCAGGGCCGCGTCCTTCAATACATTAACATTCCACCCCGGTCTCTTGGCGCATGGACCGGAACTGAAGTTTGGATTATTCATAATAATCACCTCCCTGACTTGTTGGCAATCCGGCCTCATACCAGAATTGTCGTTTTGTGTCCATCCATAAGTGAATTTTTTCTCGGTTTTCATGTTGCCGGTTTGCGGGGGCAGTGATATCAGAATCGCTGGAACGGTTTTTCTCTGGGCGTATGTTGAAGCAAGGGATTTTGGGTTGCGCAAACCGGTTAAATTGGTTAGAGTTTGCCAGCTTCGTGGTAGAGACAGATAAAATCGGAGGGCATTCTTCATGAAAAAGACAAAGACCATTTTTTTCTGTCAGAATTGTGGTCATCAATCCGCAAAGTGGCTTGGGAAATGCCCTTCCTGTGGCGAGTGGAACCAGTTTGTCGAAGAAGAAATTAGAGATGTTTCGCCGGGAGACTCTCCGGAGGCATGGTTTAATGAAGATCCCGTCTCCATCGACACTATCGAGGCGGATGAGAGGGACCGACTCCAGACGGGTATTGCCGAAATAGACCGGGTGCTGGGAGGGGGTATAGTGGGCGGTTCCGCCATACTTATAGGGGGTGATCCCGGAATAGGGAAATCCACTCTGCTCCTGCAGGTCATGCAGAAGCTTGCCGCAGGCGGCCTGGTGGCCCTCTATGTGTCGGGGGAGGAATCGGCAACCCAGATTAAACTCCGGGGCAAGCGGGTAGGGGCTTCTTCAAGAAACCTGATAGTGCTTGTCGAGGTATCGCTCGAGAATATCCTGAAGCAGATAAAGAAAGTAAAGCCCGATATCGTGGTTATCGATTCCATCCAGACGGTTTACTCGTCAGTGCTTACCTCCGCTCCAGGCAGTGTAAGCCAGATAAGGGAAGCATCGGGGAGGCTCATCCTGATGTCAAAAAAGACGGGGATTCCAATATTTCTGATAGGTCATGTGACAAAGGAAGGCGTGATAGCGGGGCCAAAGATATTGGAACATATGGTGGACACAGTCCTGTACTTTGAGGGGGATTCAGGGCATGCCTTCAGAATCGTAAGAAATGTAAAGAACAGGTATGGCCCCACCAATGAAATCGGTGTGTTTGAGATGAGAGAAAGCGGTCTTGTCGAGGTGTCTAATCCATCGGCCCTCTTCCTGTCGGAAAGACCGGAAGGCGCGGTCGGCTCCGTGGTTGTGCCGAGTATGGAGGGAACAAGGCCTGTACTGGTAGAGATCCAGTCCCTGGTGAGTGAGAATACCTTTGGCATACCCAGAAGAACGACTATCGGCGTGGACCGCAACAGGGTGTCCCTTCTCGCGGCCGTTGTGGATAAGGTATGCGGACTTCACCTGGGGAATCACGATATATTCATCAATGTTGCCGGCGGTGTGAAGCTGAACGAACCGGCGGTGGATCTCGGCATAATCTCATCAATGATGTCAAGTTTTCTCGACAGGTCGATTGATTCCGTCACCGTTGTCTGCGGCGAGGTGGGATTGACGGGAGAGGTGCGCGGCGTCGGCCGGATGGATGAGAGAATCAAAGAGGCGTCCAGGATGGGATTCAACCGCTGTATCCTGCCCGGCGGGACCGCGTCTCGTGATGTTCTGCCGGAGACAGGGATGAGCCTTATTAAAATCGACAGTATAAAGAAATTGCCGGAGCATCTCTTTTGACAAATCCTTAAAAGTCGTAAGCAAGTCTGTCGGGTGGGACCTGTAAAAATTCTTGACAATCAACGTAATAAAGTATAAAAAGCCCTTTGGTCAGCTCAAGGTGTCTTTGGGCCCATAGCTCAGCTGGAAGAGCCACCGGCTCATAACCGGTAGGTCCCTGGTTCGAACCCAGGTGGGCCCACCATTTTAAGAGGGATATGCAAAATTTAGAAAAGCACAGATGGCAGCAGAAACGGTTACATGAATTTTCCTAAGAAGTGCACCAGTATTTTGGTGCACTTTTTTTTTGCATGCATGTCGGAAAGGGGAAGGTTTTTGAAAGAGCAGATACTTTTTTTGGTTGAACTTCAAAACATAGATCTTGAGATGGAGAAACTATTGCTCAAGAAGGGGGATTTACCGAAAGAAATCAACCGGCTTGACGAGGAACTGGAAGCCGGTGAAAGGGAGATGGAGGAGGGCGAGCAAAGGCTGGATAAACTGAAAGACGATCATAAAGCAAAAGAAACCGCCATGAAAAATAGTGTCGAGAATTCAAAAAAGGCAAAAGGCCGCCTGCTTGGGGTCAAAACCAATAAAGAATATGAAGCGATATTGAAGGAGATAGACGCTATAAATGAGAAAAGCAGCGGGATCGAGGACGAAATAATTCATATACTGGAGGAGATTGACAAAGTCAGCGAGAGTTTAAAGGTAAAAGAGAGTGAGGCAGCCAGTTGCCGCTCCAGATGTGAAAACGTGAAAAGGAGACTGGAAAAAGATCTGGACTCCATTGGCTCCGAGCTGGAAGGTGTGCTGAAAAAAAGGGACAGGGTAAGAAGCGGGATAAAGGCAACATTCCTCAAAAAATTTGATGCCATAAAGAACAGGAAGAATGGACGCGCGGTTGTGCCTGTGTGGAAGGAGATCTGCTCGGGATGTCACATGAATATTCCTCCACAAATGTATAACGAATTGCAGAGGAGTGAGAGTCTGATGTCATGCCCGCACTGCGAGAGGATGATATACTGGGAAAGCAGGGATGACGATGCCTGATGAAGAAGCAGTCATCCTGTATACCGATGGGGCATGCCGTGGGAATCCCGGCAATGGAGGGGCCGGAGCAGTTTTATTTGATAAAAATGGGCGCGTAGTTGCAACGGCGAAGAAATTTCTGGGTATATGCACAAATAATGAGGCGGAGTATGGCGCCCTCATCATGGGGCTGAAAGAAGCAATCGAGTCGAAGCACAAAAACATCCGGATTTTTCTTGATTCCGAGCTCCTGGTAAGGCAGATAAATGGTAAGTACAGGGTAAAGAACAGCCGATTGAAAGAGCTTATGAAGGATGTAAGGAAACAGCTTTCAATGTTTGATGGATATGCAGTGGAACATGTGCCCAGGTCTCGGAACAAAATGGCAGACAGGCTGGCAAATGAGGCCATAGATGATGAGCTGGACATGGTTTGAAAGTATGTTATATGCGGTATGTCAGAGCAGATTGGATGATCGCGGGTCCGCCGCAGGTGGTGGACTGGAGGAAAGTCCGGGCTCCGCAGGGCAGGATGGTCGCTAACGGCGACTGGGGGCAACCCTAAGGAAAGTGCCACAGAAAATATACCGCCCCGATCTTTTTCGGGGTAAGGGTGAAAAGGCGAGGTAAGAGCTCACCAGTTTTCCGGGTGACCGGGAAGGCTTGGTAAACCCCATCCGGAGCAAGACCAAATAGGGAAACGTTTGAGGACTGCCCGTCCGAAGTTTCCGGGTAGGTTGCTTGAGGCAACAGGCAACTGTTGTCCCAGATGAATGATCATCACCTCTTCAGGGAAACCTGAAAGAGGAACAGAACCCGGCTTACAGATCTATTCTGACACACAAAAAAGACAGGCGGCCTTTCACCGGCCGCCTGTCTTTTTTTGCGCGGAGATTGTGTTTTGGAAAAACTGCTATTTCCCCAGTCTCTTCTCTGTCTTCAATACATTAAGTGTTGTTTCAATAACGGTATCCGAGATGAGAGAAATACTGTTGATGCCGCATTCAACCAGGAACTCCGCGAACTCGGGATAATCGCTCGGGGCCTGCCCGCAGATGCCGATCTTCTTGCCCATCTTGTTCGCCTTGGTAATTGCTGTCCGGATGAGGTCCGTGACTGCCTGGTCCCTTTCGTCAAAGATGTGAGCCACCAGAGAGGAGTCCCTGTCGAGCCCCAGCGTAAGTTGTGTAAGATCATTCGACCCGATGGAAAATCCGTCGAAGATCTTGCCGAATTCCTCTATAAGGATGACATTGCTCGGTATCTCAACCATCATGTAGATCTCAAGGCCGTTTTCTCCCTGAACAATGCCATTCTGTGCCATGACATCGACAACCTTTTTGGCTTCGCCTACGGTCCTGCAGAAGGGGACCATAAGCTTCACATTGGAAAGACCCATCTCATTCCGCACCTTTTTCATTGCCCTGCATTCGAGGGCGAATCCGTCTTTGTAACGATCATCGTAGTAACGCGACGCCCCCCTGAATCCTATCATGGGATTTTCCTCATCGACTTCAAAGAATGGCCCGCCGATCAGATTCGCGTATTCGTTACTCTTGAAATCGCTCATCCTGACGATTACGTCATTGGGATAAAAGGCGGCGCCTATCTTGGCCACGCCCTGGGCCAGCTTATCCACGAAGAAATCGGTCTTGTTTTCGTACCCCGATGTGAGAGTCTCTATCTCTTCTCTGGTCTTCGCGTCCTCCACCCTGTCAAACTGTATCAGGGCCATCGGGTGTATCTGGATGAAATTGCTTATGATAAATTCCAGCCTTGCCAGCCCCACGCCGTCGTTGGGGATAGATGCCACGTCAAAGGCGATATCCGGATTGCCGACATTCATCATAATGTTGGTTTTGGGACGTTCAATGCTTTCCAGATTGATTTTTTTGACATCGTATTTCAATATGCCTTCATATACATTTCCCACTTCCCCTTCGGCGCACGACGCTGTCACCTCGCTGCAACACTTCAGCTTTTCCGTTCCGTCTCCCGTGCCTACGATGCAGGGGACGCCCAGTTCTCTGCTGATAATGGCGGCGTGGCATGTCCTTCCACCCTTATTTGTTATAATGGCGGTGGCGATCTTCATGATTGGTTCCCAGTCGGGATCCGTCATGTCGGTGATAAGGACTTCCCCCTTCTTGAAATCTTTAATATCACTGGCGTTCTCTATGATATGTGCCGTTCCCGCGCCGATCTTCGAGCCTACCGCCGTCCCCGTAGCGAGGAGCTTTCCCGTTTCAGCAAGTTTGTAACTTTCCAGGACATTGACGTCCCTCTGGGACTGAACGGTTTCGGGCCGTGCCTGCAGGATAAATAGTTCGCCGGTATTTCCGTCCTTGCCCCACTCGATATCCATGGGCTTGAAAAACCCGGCCTTTTTCGAGTAGTGATCTTCTATAATGGCAGTCCACCGCGCAAGCGTCAAGATCTCATCCTCTGTGATACAGAATTGTTTCCTCTCCTCTTCCGCGACAGGGACGATCTCTACAGGGTCCTCCTTCCCCGATGCGTAGATCATCTTGACCTCTTTTGTCCCCAGTTTCTTCTGGAGGATCGGTTTGAATCCTGTTTTAAGCGTCGGTTTGAACACATAAAATTCGTCGGGATTGACCGTGCCCTGGACAACCAGTTCACCCAGACCGTACGAACCGGTGAGCAGGACGGCATCCCTGAACCCCGATTCGGTGTCGATGGAAAATATGACGCCGGAGGCCGCAAGATCGGAGCGCACCATTTTCTGTACCCCTATGGAGAGAGCGACCGACATATGGTCAAAACCCTTGTCCTCCCGGTATGAGATTGCCCTGTTGGTAAAGAGAGACGCGAAGCATCTCTTGCACGCGTCGATCAGGGCATCTTCGCCCCTGATGTTCAGATATGTCTCCTGCTGTCCCGCGAAACTCGCGTCGGGCAGGTCTTCCGCCGTCGCGGAACTTCGCACGGCCACATCGGTATCTTCCTTATACTCCTCACAGAGTTTCCGGTAGGCGTCAATGATTGCCCGGTTGAGATCATCGGGAATCTCGGCATTATAGATGAGAGATCGGAGATTCTCCCCCTTCTCACTGAGGTTATGCATGTCGTGCGTATCCAGATCGGCAAGGATCGTCTCCATCTCGTCTTTTATACCGGCTGATTCCAGGAGATACCTGTAGGCATAGGCAGTGACAGCGAAACCATCCGGAATATGGACCCCCTTTGCGGTAAGCTCCCTTATCATCTCACCCAGAGAGGCGTTTTTGCCCCCGACCTGGGGTATGTCATCCAGTTCTATTTCGTTAAACCACAGCACAAGCTTATCGGTTTCCATGGGACTCCTCCTCTGATGGTTATTGGATTTTTTATAACACATTTCCCTAACAAGTCTGCCTTTTGAAGTCAATCTTTTTAAATGGGGTCGGACTCCATTTACCCCATTTTTTCCGGCCCTATGATTACTGTCCCGATATGAAGAGGGGAAAGCCGTAATTCCTCATGAAGATGGGTTCACAACTGAGGGACTCGTTTTATATAATATAACGGATCCGTTCCGTATCAACAAAACATGGCCCTACGTGTCCGAAATATGATACTATCCGTCGCAGGATCATCATAGAAAATTGGAGGCACTCTGAATGTTTCGCATTCGGCGCATATATGACGATACCCTTCCCCGGGATCGCGAAGCCATCGTCCAGGTTCAGGACATATTAAGAAGTCAGTTCACCGGTCTTGACAAACACGATATTGCCAAGCTGCCACTCCAGTTGGGAAATCCCATGAAGTATCGTTTCCGTTCAATTCTCTTCATCGCCGATGGCTCACGGGGACAAGTCAAAGGCTTTGCCCTGCTCCAGCATGCCCCCGACGTCGGATTCTGCTATCTCGATTTCATCTCCACGGAAGCCACCCGTCCGGGGCGGGGAGTCGGCGGCGCACTGTACGATACGGTCAGGGAAGAAGCGGCAAGTCTCACCGATATCGGACTTTTTTTCGAATGCCTCCCCGATGTCCCCCCCCTGTGCCGTAACACCGACCAATTGAAACAGAACCGGAAACGGCTCAAATTTTATGAGCAGTACGGAGCATATCCGATCATCAACACCGCCTATGAAACACCGTTCAAACCGGAGGATGATTGCCCTCCCTATCTCGTCTTCGATCCCCTTGGGAGAAGCATTGCCCTTACCCGTCCCATGCTCCAAAAAATAATTCGAGCCATCCTTATGAGAAAATATGGCAAATCCTGTCCGCCGGGCTATATTGACATGGTGGAAGCCTCGATAACCGATGACCCTATCAAGCTGCGCTCCCCAAAATACACCCGAATCATCCCCGCGGCTTCCGTTCATGCCACACGGCCAATCGATAAACGGATGGCTCTCGTGGTCAACGACAAACACTATATCCATCATGTTCATGAACGGGGGTATGTCGAGGCACCAGTGCGGATTCAGAGAATCCTGGAGGGAATTACACACCTCGACTTCCTTGACAGGATGAAGGCCCGTCATTTTCCCGAAAAACACATCAAGGCCGTCCACAACCTCCATTATGTGGAATATTTCAAAAGAATGTGCTCGCTCCTGGAGCCGGGAAAATCGGTGTACCCATACGTTTTCCCGATTCGCAATAAAGCCAGGCCGCCGAAAGACATGCCCGTGCGCGCGGGGTATTACTGTATCGATACCTTTACGCCCCTGAATAAAAACGCCTACCTGGCCGCCCGACATGCAGTCGACTGCACGCTGACGGCGGCCCAGACGATCATGGAAGGCTACCGCCTCGCGTATGCCCTCGTACGTCCGCCGGGACACCATGCGGAACGGGACGCCTTCGGCGGATTCTGTTATTTTAATTCCGCCGCCGTGGCGGCACACTTTCTGAGTCAATACGGAAAAGTGGCCATTCTTGATATCGATTACCACCACGGAAACGGAACCCAAGACATCTTTTACAAGCGGTCCGACGTACTGACAATTTCGATACACGGCCACCCCCACTTCGCCTACCCGTACTTCAGCGGATTCCACGACGAGCAGGGGGAAGGAACGGGAAATCGATTCAACGTGAACTACCCCTTGCCCGAAAAGGTGGAGGGGCGCGCCTATGGAGGGGTGCTCGACAAGGCCCTCAAGAGAATAACCCGGTTCAGGCCGGAGTTTCTCATTATCGCCTTCGGTCTGGACACCGCCCGGGGAGACCCGACCGGCAGCTGGAATCTTCTGGCAAAGGATTTTTATGCAAACGGGTATCGTATCGGCGCGCTGCGCCTGCCCACGGTTATCGTTCAGGAGGGAGGCTATCGCACCAGATCACTCGGCGCCAATGCCTGCCATTTCCTGGGGGGATTGTGGGAAGGATTCCATGGTATCTCTCGGCAGACGGGGAAGGGGAAGAGCTCTCCGGAATGGTTGATATAAAATAGGGGTTTAAACAGGCTCCTGGCCCTTTTATCAACAAGGGCCAGGAGCCTCGTATATTAAATGTTGGCATGCAGTATTTGTTTGAGAGTTCAATCTTTTTTGGTAAAACCATTTCAGTATGTCGGAAGAGAGTGCCTGTCCCTTGGGATCCTGGCCATCATAATTCTTTCCGCGGTTTTCAGGTCATCGGGTGTATTGATTCCCATGGCTTCAGTGGGATTGTCTATGATAAATGACGCGGTCTGGCGATGTTCCATCCGGGCAATCTCGAAGATGTCGGTAAGGTAATACTCACCCTGGGCGTTTTTGTTGTCTATCTTTCTTACATTCTCAAAAAGGAAGGTGTTTTCAGCGCAGTATATGCCCGTGTTTATTTCCTTTATCGCCTTTTCCTCCGTGTTGGCGTCGCGTGCCTCGACGATTTTCAGGACATCCCCCTCTTCATTCTTTACGATCCTTCCATAGCTGCCGGGGTTATCAAGAAGAGCGGTCATGACGGTTATGGCGGCGCCGCTTGACCGGTGCCTTTTCAGCAGGCCCTCTATGGTGGAGGGGAGAAGAAGGGGCACATCCCCGCACAGGATAAGAACATCTCCATCGAAATCACGCAGGGCATCGTCGGCCTGGAGCACGGCATGGGCGGTTCCGAGTTGTTTTTCCTGAAAGGCATAGGTCAGATTCCGGCCCTTTACGGCCTCTTTGATCAGGTCCGCCTGATGTCCTGTTACAACGACGGTTTTTTCTGAGCCGAGGTTTCGCGCGAGCGCGACCACATGCCATAACATGGGTTTCCCGCAGACTGGGTGCAGCACCTTTGCCAGATCGGATTTCATCCTTGTACCCTTGCCGGCCGCCAGGATAACGGCGGCCAGGTTCCTCTGTTTCCGGTGTATCATGTAACGGTTCCTTTTTATTTGAGCAGATCCACGCCGGGAGGGAGTATTACCATGACTTCGCGGATCAATTTCATGTCGGCATCTTCTATCACAAAGGTAACGGTACCATGCTTGAAGATATCCCTTCTCTTGGGGATTCTCCCCATCTTGTACAGCAGAAACCCGCCGAGGGTTTCATAGTCTCCCGGAGGAATTGTAACGGGCAACAGAGTGCGGACGGTATCTATCTTTGCCTGCGCGTCAAAGAGATATCTCCCCGGCCCGACCTTCCTGTACAACACCGCGCCATCACTGTGGTACTCGTCTTCAATTTCGCCGACGATCTCTTCCAGGATGTCCTCGATGGTGACAATGCCGACGGCCCCGCCATATTCGTCAACGATGACGGCCATATGTTCTCCCCTGTTCTGTAATTCAAAGAAGAGTTCCTTTGCCAGTTTCGTTTCAGGTATGTACAGGACATTTTTTTTCGTATAATTTTCAACGCGGGCTTCTTCGGGAGAGAGGGGTCCTTGGTCTTTCCTGTAGAGGGCCTCCATGATGTCAAAAGAATATAATATCCCGATAATATTAAATGTCTGATCGCTGTAAACAGGTATCTGAGAATACCCCTTGTCGATAATAATGGAGGTGGCCTCGCTGATGGTCATGTGTGCCGGAACAACGGTTACATTGGACAAGGGCACCATGATCTGTTCCGCCGTGGAATCGGAAAAATTGAAGATCCTCTGTATCATCTCTTTTTCCGACTTCATGATATCTCCGCTTTTCCCATCCCGCAGGAGTGATTCCAGTCCGTGCTTCGTTATGTAAGAAGCATACGCGAGATCCTTGTTCTCTGAGAACGCGGAAAGGACCCTTCGAGAGATCCTTGAGATCAAGAACACAACGGGACACAAAATCCAAGAGGCGATCCATAAAAACCAGGAAATTTTAGGCGCCAGGCGATCCGCGTTCTGCTGAAAGATGCTTTTCGGTATCACTTCTCCCACTATCAGGATGAGGGGTATCATGACCACTATGGAGAGCAGCGCGCCCCGTTCGGCTCCGAACATGGATATAAACAGGGCCGTGGTGAGAGCGGTGTTGGTGACAGCGCAGAGGTTTGTGCCGGTCAGAGTCGTGGCCAGGAACCATTCCGGCTTTTCCATCAGTTTCAGCGCGATGGCTGCAGAGCGGGACCCCTTTTTTGCCTTGCGCTTCATGATGTTGATATCGCAGGCTACCAGAGAGATTTCTCCCCCGGAGAAGAGCCCTTCCAGGAAGAGGAATATCAAAATAGGAAGCAGGAAGAGTAGATCAGTCATCGCGCGCTGCCTCCCTCTTCGTGATGCGGATGCTCAGTATCCTCGCTTTGTCAATCTTCTCCACCGTGAAGGTGTAGTTTTTCACCGATATGTCCTCACCTTCCGCCGGCAGTTTTCCAAACAGGTGAAATACGAATCCCCCCGCCGTGTCAAACTCCCCCGTTGCAATCGGGATATCTACAAGTTCATCAAAATCCTCAATATCCATCATGCCGGAGACCATAAATGTGTCTTCATCGATCCTGCGGAACATCTCACGGGTGTCACCGTTTTCTTCATAGATATCAACGAAAAGATTCCTGAGGATATCATACAGGGTTACCAGCCCGGCCACTCCCCCATACTCGTCAACCACGATGGCCATCTGGAGGTTTCTTCTCTGAAAATCTCTGAGCATCTTATCCGCCCTTTTTTCCATGGGAACGAAGTAGGGCTTCTTGATCAGGTGCTGCCAGCCGACGACCTTCTGCCTCTTTGCTATTTCAGCCAGCAGGTGTTTTGCGTGCAGAATGCCCAGAATGTTGTCCCTGTCCGCTCCATAGATGGGTATCCTGGATACGCGTTCCTGTACGATGTCCCGTTCTATTCCCTGTATATCCATGGAGACCGGGAGGCAGAACATGTCGACTCTCGGGATCATGATTTCCGACACCCTCGTGTCGGCAAGTTTAAACACCTTGTGGATCAGGTCCTTCTGAGACTCTTCCAGTGCCCCTTCCTGATGGCCCGCGTCAACCAGCGCCTTGAAGGTGTCTTCGGTCAGCGCCCCGTGCTCTGCCCCTCTCTCCCTGCTGAAGAGGAATACAAACAGGTCCGATATCTTTTCGAGGGACCAGCCCACCGGCCGCAGCAGCCCGGTTAACAAAATCAGCGGCAGCGCGACCGCGCTGGAAAACCTCATGGGATGGACGACCGCGAAATTCTTTGGTATCGCCTCGCCGAAGATAATAAGCGTGATACTTGCAACGGCTATTGCAATCCATTTGCCTTCGGTTCCGAAAAAATAGATGGAGACGGATGTCGTCAGGGCGGCGATGGCGATATTGACGGACTCATTCCCTGTAAGAATGGTGACGAGAAGCCTCCGGGGGCGCCCCAACAGCTTTCTGACGGATGCCGAAAAAGGGATCTTGTCCTCTTTCATTTTATGTAGATGCAGAGAGGTAAGGGAGAATAAAGACGCCTCGGAACCGGAAAAAAATCCCGACAGGACGACAAGGACAGCCAACAAGATCAGCTTAAAGGTAAGTTCGTATTCCACAATGGTCTTAATAAACTTTCGTTTTCCCGCAGATTATCTTTACTTTCAGAAAAAGTCAACATATCAGTGGGTAAATGGGGTCAGACTCCATTTACCATTCCGCCTTGACAAAAATGGAGGTTTGGGTCACAAACAGGGCAGTCTTTGGTGGTGTGGAATGGGTTCGCGTAAATGGAGCGGGAATGGAGTCTGACCTCATTTATGATGGAGAATACTGAATGGAACAGTTCAGGATCGTTACAGGGTTCAAGCCTGAGGGGGATCAGCCCCGGGCAATAGCGGGACTTGTGGAGGGTGTTGAGAAAGGGGCGAAACACCAGGCGCTCCTCGGGGTCACCGGCTCCGGCAAGACCTTTACCATCGCTAATGTTATCGAGGCGACGCAGAGGACTTCCCTTGTCATTGCCCACAACAAGACCCTGGCGGCGCAGCTCTACAATGAGTTCAAGACGCTTTTTCCGCAAAATGCCGTGGAGTACTTTGTCAGCTACTATGACTATTACCAGCCCGAGGCTTATATGCCGGGCACCGATACCTATATCGAGAAGGATTCCTCTATAAACGACAGGATAGACAAGATGCGCCATTCGGCCACCCGCTCGCTGTTAGAGAGGAGGGATGTGATTGTCGTGGCCAGCGTGTCATGCATCTATGGGATAGGCGCGCCGGACAAATATGCCGGCATGCAGATACCCTTGGAAGAGGATATGGAGATCGGGAGAGATCACCTTCTCAGTAGACTGGTGGAGATACAATATGAGCGCAACGACATAGATTTTCATCGAGGCACCTTTCGCGTTCGTGGAGACGTGGTGGAGATATTCCCCTCGTATGAAGAAGACCGGGCGATAAGGGTGGATTTTTTCGGGGATGTTATAGAGTCCATATCCCTCGTGGATCCTCTCCGGGGGAAGAAGTTGAGCAGACTCGGCAGGACCGCCATATACCCGTCAAGCCACTATGTGACCACGAAAGACACGCTGGCAAAGGCGACAATCGCGATAAGGGACGAGCTTGCGTCGCGCCTTGACAGCTTGAGATCACTGAACAAACTTCTCGAGGCGCAGCGCCTTGAACAGAGGACCCTGTTTGACCTGGAGATGATGGAAGAGATGGGATACTGCCAGGGGATAGAAAATTATTCCCGTCACCTCACAGGGCGTGTGCCGGGAGAACCGCCCCCCACGCTGATGGAATACCTGCCCCCTGACGCCCTCGTGATCATCGATGAGAGTCACGCCACGATTCCCCAGATAAACGCCATGTACAGGGGGGACAGATCCCGGAAGGGAACCCTTATAGAATATGGATTTAGACTCCCCTCCGCCCTTGACAACCGGCCCCTTACCTTCGGGGAGTTTGAGGCCTTTCCGAACCAGAGGCTCTATATATCGGCCACCCCGGCGGGGTATGAACTGGAAAGGTCGGGAGGGGTGACTGTGGAACAGATAATACGTCCCACCGGACTTATGGACCCGGAAATTGTGATCAGACCGGTCGCCGGGCAGGTAGATGACCTGTTTGACGAGATCGGTAAGAGGGCCGTGCGGGGGGATCGCGTACTTGTTACCACACTGACAAAGAGGATGGCGGAAAATCTTACCGAGCACTATCACGATCTCGGGATGAAGGTGGCTTATCTTCACTCCGATATCAAAACCCTTGACCGGGTAGCTATCATCAGAGATCTTCGGCTGGGGAAGTATGACGCCCTCATAGGGATAAACCTGCTCAGAGAAGGGCTCGACATCCCGGAGGTCTCCCTTGTGGCCATTCTTGACGCGGACAAGGAGGGCTTCCTCCGTTCCGAGCGCGCGCTTATACAGACGAGCGGACGGACGGCGAGAAACATAAGAGGACAGGTCATAATGTACGCGGACAGGATTACAGGCGCCATTCAGTCATGTCTTGACGAGACGAAAAGAAGACGGCGGATACAGAAACAATTTAATGAGGAGAACAATATCACCCCGGAATCCGTCAAAAAAGAGATAACCGACATCTTGGGCTCCGTCTATGAAGCGGATTATGTTACCGTCAGTGTCGAGGAGAAGATGGAGGCGTATATGTCCGGAGATGTCCCCGCCATGATAAAAAAACTGGAGGGAGAGATGAGACAGGCGGCCAAAGGCCTCGAATTTGAAAAGGCGGCAAAGATCAGGGACGAGATCAAAGAACTGTCGCGGGTAGAGATGGAGATCGGGCTGTGGGGTTAAATGATTTGAATCTGTTGCAGGAAAAGATAAAAACCGCGCCCGGTTGTCCGGGTGTTTATCTGATGAAGGATGCATCCGAGCGGGTCATCTACGTCGGAAAGGCGAAAAATCTGCACGCCCGAGTGCGTTCATATTTCGGGGGAACTGATTCAAGGAGGATGATTCCCTTTCTGGTCTCCAGAATAAGGGATGTGGAATTTATCGTCACCGACAAGGAAAAAGAGGCCCTGATCCTTGAAAACAACCTGATAAAAAAACACAGGCCCCGGTACAATATCAACCTGAGAGACGACAAAAATTTTTACAGCATAAGGATCGACACGAAAGAAGCCTTCCCCCGCTTCCAGTTAGTGAGGCGCGTGCAAAAAGACGGGGCGAGATATTTCGGGCCATATTCATCAAGCGCTTCGGTGAAGGAGACGTTTCGTTATCTGCACCGCATATTCCCCCTCCGGACATGCCGGGACCTGGAGTTCAAGACGAGGAAGAGGCCCTGCATGGAGTTTCAGATAAACAGATGTCTCGCGCCATGTTGCGGTCTTGTTGCAGACAGAGATTACCGGAAGATTGTGGCGGAGGCGATCCTGTTTATGGAGGGGCGCGGCTGCAGCCTGGTCAGGCAGCTTAGGTCGCGGATGGACAGGGCCGCGGAAAGCCTGGATTTTGAGGAAGCGGCGCGGACAAGAGACCGGATCGGAGCGATTGAAGCAACACTGGAAAAGCAGAGGATAGTCTCCGCCTCTCTCAGAGATCAGGATATTTTCGGCCTTTACAGAGAGGGGGACAGGATTCAGATCTATGCCATATATGTGAGAAAGGGGGCGATCATCGGGCAGCGGGGTTTTCCCATTCTGAAGACCGAGATGGAATCGTCCGGGGCGCTTTCGTCTCTTCTGAAGCAATACTACAACGCGGGGGTGACCGTGCCCGGGGAGATTATCGTTCCCGAACAGATGGAAGACGCGCGGGTCATGGAGCAGTGGCTTGGTGAAAAAAAGAATGGAAGAGTCTCGCTTGTAGTTCCACGGAGGGGGGACAAAAAGGCCCTCCTTGCCATGGCGCTGTCCAATGCCGAGAATGCCCTGCGGGCGGAAGAAAAGCTGGAGGCGAATAACGAAGAGTCGCTGGAAGCCCTCGCTAAAGCTCTCCTGCTGAAAAAGATACCCTGCCGGATAGAGGGTTTTGACATATCCAATCTTGGCGGAAAATACGCCGTCGGCTCGCTGGTCTCCTTCAATCGGGGAGTTCCGGAAAAATCAGGCTACAGACGGTTCAGGATAAATATGAAAGATGGAGCGGACGACTATGGGATGATGCGCGAGGTGCTGGAGAGACGTTACAGGGAAGGAATAAACATGCCAGACCTGATCGTTGTTGACGGGGGCAAGGGCCAGCTCGGAGTTGCCCTTTCCGTGCTTCGCGGGCTGGGACTGGAAGGAGTGGACGTCTGCGGCCTCGCGAAGGAATCTCGCGCGCCCCTGACAGGGGGATTATCCCGGATTTACAAGGACAGGGACCGGGTGTATCTGCCGAACAGAAAAAACCCCCTCTATCTTGACAGACATCCGCGGGCGCTCCTCCTCCTTCAGAGAGTCAGAGACGAGGCCCATCGTTTCGCAATAACCTACCACCGCAAGGTTAAGGAAAAGGAGGATTTTCGATCCGTTCTGGACGACATTCCCGGAATCGGCAAAGCCAGAAAGAACGCACTGCTCGCATATTTTTTGGAAATGGATACCATAGCGAATGCGTCCCGTGAAAAGCTTGCAGAGGTCTCGGGGATAGGGAAAACCGCCGCAAACAGGATATCCGAATATTTTCAAGCTCAAAAGAACGGATCACCGGGTTAATCGAGCATTAAAAATTACAATTCCTTCTCCATCCTCGCGAGCAGCGGAGGGAGGGTTTCGGGGTCCAGCGCCGATATGGGGATCGCTTCGAATCGGCGGCACAGGTTGTCCAGGATGTCTTTGTCCGGAAAGATGTCCACCTTGTTGAATACGCGGATGCACTTCTTTCTGCTCAGATCGAGCCCCTCCAGAATTGTTTCCACCGCGACGATCTGCTGTTCAAAGCCCGGATTGCTCACGTCTATGACATGGACGAGCAGGTCGGCCTCGTCCAGTTCCTCCAGCGTCGCGCGGAAGGCGGAGGCAAGCTCCTTCGGAAGATTCCTTATAAATCCCACCGTGTCCGTGATGATCGCCTCCCTGTCGCGCGGGAACCGGAGCCGTGAACTCTTCGGGTCGAGCGTGGCGAAGAGGAGATTTTCAGTCAGGACGCTGCTCTTCGTCAACGCGTTGAGGAGTGTGGATTTCCCTGTGTTGGTATAGCCGATGATGGAGATGACGGGCAGGTCCCTCTTCTGTCTGAGTCGCCGCCGCTGGCCCCTTCCCTTCCGCACGTCCTTCAGTTCCTTTTTCAGGCGGCCGATCCTGTCCCTTGCCCTGCGCCGGTTGATCTCTAACTTTGTCTCTCCCGGGCCGGTGCCCCCAATCCCCCCGGTCAGGCGGGACATGGCGGTGTTCTTTGTCGCGAGGCGTGGGAGGAGGTACTGCATCTGGGCGAGTTCAACCTGTATCTTTCCCTCGCGGCTGTGGGCGCGCCGGGCGAAGATGTCCAGTATCAGTTGAGACCGGTCTATCACTTTCAGCTCGGTGAAATCGGTTATGGAGCGCACCTGCGCGGGGGAGAGTTCATGGTCGAAGATCAGCAGATTGGCGCCGATCTGGAGGGCCCTTATGACCAGATCGGAGAGCTTTCCCCTGCCCATGAGGTATCTTGGATCGTAGCTGTGCCGGTGCTGAATGAGGGAATCAAAGACCTCGACACCGGAGGACCTCGCGAGCTCCCTCAGCTCCTCCATGGATGCCTCGCTGTCGAACAGGGGGTCCGTCTCGACGCGTATCAGTATGGCCCGCTCGGTGGAATCCACCCTTCTGACCTCCTGCCTTCGCGCGAACTGCTCATCGAGCGCCTGTATGAATTCGAGGAAATTAAGGTCTGATTCGGAGACATGGAGGGGGTCCATCAGGAGCCAGTATTCGCCTCCGGGATTTTCAGGGATCAGGTGCGCCGTACGCATCCTGCCGGGAAGGCCGTCTTCTCCGACCTCTATAGCCGAGATCATGTCTAGCCGCAGGAGCGCGAGGTCGGTCAGGTCGTCCCCCGTCAACCCCTCTCCGTCGAGGTGGGTATGGATGAGTCGCAGACCCTTCAGTCGCGCGGAAGATGCCCTGAAACTACCGAGGTCCGGGATGACGATCTGCCTGTGATCCCCGACGATCACGTACAGGACCTCTCCCCGGCGGCCGACCAGGATGCCTGCCTGGCGGTTAACGCGGCGCGAAATGCCGGCAATCTCCCTTGCCAGCTCATGGGTGACAATCCGCTCCGGGGGTATCCTCCTCCTGTAGAGCCGCTGGATATCCCTGATATCACCCGCCTTCAGACCGGTGGTGTTGCCATGGATTTTGTTAATGGTATATCTCCCAGGGACCTGACCCCATTAAAAAGGCCCCGGAGGAGTGTTCCCCCCGGGGCCTGATTCAGCTTAACTCAGTCAAAAAATCCTAAGCTTTTTAGAAGGTCACCTGCAGCTTGTTCATCAAGAGATAGGTGTCGTCAATCTCGTTGGCGGCAGCAGTTGCTCCCTTGTAGTAGTCGCCCGCCCAGAGATAGCCGAAGCCCACCTGGTAGGTGAGGTTGTCATAGATCTTGTAGGACGCCTCCAGGTCAAGCTCTGTGCCGTAGTCACCGTCAAATCCCACCGCTACTTCATCCGCCGTGGCATAGGAGAAAGATCCCCTGAGAGAGAGTTTGTCGATGGTCGTGCCCGCGAATACCTGATAGATGTAACCGTTGTTCATGGCCGTTCCCGTGGTGGAACCGGGTACCCAACCCAGCGAGGTCGGGCAGTTGTCGTTGAAGAGGATCAGCATCGGATCCCAGTCACCACCGGAGTTTGCCATGCCGCCGTTCGTGGTAGCATCAGTGGGATCATTACCCTTTGCGTAGGCAATCAGACCGCCGACATACGCGGAACCGAGATTGTATTTGGCCATGGCATAGGCTGCGAGACCTTCCAGATCTACTAAGTGTGTTCCTGCTGCATTGTTAATTTCGCCATCTATCCAGATGATTTCCGACTCCACATAGAGGTCGCCTAAGGTTGCCTTCACGAATGGGATGACGATATTCATGGTCGTCAGGTTGTCCGCTGCGCTATCAGCAACCCTGTAGTACTTGTAGAGAAAACCGGGGTTTATCCCATCTTTATTGTACCAAAAGGCGGCAACATATCCGTCATTGTCGTGATCGGAATAGACGGTGCCCATGTCGCCCTCACTACGTTTTGTCGTGTTAAGATACAGATAAATGTCTCCCACTTTACTGATAAGGTCAATTTTCCCGCAGAAGATTTCCAGATCACCGAAATCGGTGCCCCAGACGCCGTCAGAGAAAAAACCCGCTCTCACCTGGCCGATACCGGTCACGAACTGAACATAGGCCTTGTCGAACTGGACATTGTTCACAGCTGTGGGGTTGTCGCCTCTCATGGCGGTTGTTCCCCAGATGCCGTCCAGCGCGTCGAATCTGGTGATTACCTTCAGGCCTTCCGCGACCTGGAATGTGGTCCCCACACGCATCCTCTGGTCATAGTACGCGCTTGGGGTGCTCTCCTTTTGCAGAGCCGAATTGCTGTCATACCAGCCTCTTATACGGTACGAACCGTCAAATGATACATCTACCGCCATCACGGGCGCTGAAAATGCAAATACCAGCCCGAGTGCGAACAAAATTACCAATAACTTTTTCATTATATTTTCCTCCTGAATTTTTTGTTGTCTTAAACCCTTAAGGTTACATCTTAAACTCAAACTCCCTCTTTTTCTCTCCCCTGTCACCTCCCCCTTCTCCATATTCGGGGCTCGCGCCACACACGCCACAGCCCCACGGAGACAGCGTAAACTGCCGTGTCGAATCCTCTAACACTGCATTCGTTTTAATGTCAAGATATTTTTTGATATTTTTTGCTCTGGTAATGGGGTCAGACTCCATTAACCATTTTTTCCTTGACATCCATCCCTTTTTTTGATTACCTCACTGCGCTCTGCGCTGAATATGACCTTTAGTCATATTGTGACCTTGGGTTGGGTGTATGATCGGACGAAGACACGAAAACAATATATAATGGAGGTAGCAAAGAAATGGCGGAACAGAAGGTAGAACTGAAGGCAGTGTATCCTGTGCCCGACGCGGTAAAGGCAAAGGCACATATCAAGGGTAAGGAAGAGTACGAAAAGCTCTACAAACGCTCCATCGAAGACCCTGATGGTTTCTGGGGTGAGATCGCCGGGGAGTATGTTGAATGGTTCAAGAAATGGGACAAGGTCGAAAACTATAACTTTGATTATAGAAAGGGCGACATCTTTCTCAAGTACTTTGAAGGCGGCAAGCTGAACGTCTCCTATAACTGTCTTGACAGGCACCTCGCGACGAGGGGCGACAAGGTAGCCATTCAGTGGGAAGGCAACGAGCCCGGTGAAGAAAAGGCCTACACCTATAGGATGATGCATGAAGAGGTCTGCAAGTTTGCCAATGTCCTCAAGTCTCACGGGATCAAAAAGGGAGACGTTGTCACCCTCTATATGCCGATGGTTCCCGAACTGGCCATTGCCATGCTGGCGTGCACGAGGATCGGCGCTATCCACAGCATCGTCTTCGGAGGATTTTCCGCGGACGCGCTGAAAGACCGCATCCAGGATTGCCGGTCGGTGCTTCTCGTTGTGTGCGACGGAACCTTCCGCGGCGCCAAGGCCGTTCCGCAGAAGACCAGCGCCGATGAGGCGCTCAGGGAATGTCCCTCTGTGGAGAAGGTCATCGTCGTCAGGCGTGTAGGAGACAAGATCAAGTGCGACTGGACGGAAGGGAGAGACTCCTGGTGGCATGAAGAGATGGCAAAGGTCGATGCTGACTGTGAGCCTGAGTGGATGGACGCCGAAGATCCCCTCTTTATCCTTTATACATCCGGCTCCACCGGAAAACCGAAGGGTGTCATGCACACCACGGGCGGATACCTTGTGTTCGCGGCATATACGCACAAGATGGTCTTTGATTATCACGAGGAGGATATTTACTGGTGCACCGCGGATGTCGGCTGGGTCACGGGTCACAGCTACATAGTCTATGGCCCGCTCTGTAATGGGGCGACGTCGGTCATGTATGAAGGCGTTCCCAACTACCCGGACATGAGCCGGTTCTGGAAGATCGTGGAGAAATACAAGGTAAGCATCTTCTACACCGCTCCGACAGCCATCCGCGCGATCGCTAAAGAGGGTGATGCGTGGGTCAAGGAAGCTGACATCTCGTCCCTCAGAATACTCGGCACGGTGGGCGAGCCGATCAATCCCGAGGCTTGGAACTGGTATTACAATCTCATCGGTCGCGGCGAGTGCCCCATTGTTGATACATGGTGGCAGACAGAGACGGGCGGAATCCTGATCACCCCGCTTCCGGGCGCCACGGATATCAAACCGGGCATGGCTACCGTTCCCTTCATGGGTGTATGGCCTGTCCTCGTGGACGATGAAGGAAAGGAATTTACCGAGACAGTGGCGTCGGGCGCCCTCTGCATCAAGAAGCCCTGGCCGGGCCTGATGAGGGGTGTCTATGGCGATCCCACAAGATTCAAGGAGACCTACTTCGAGCAGTTCCCGGGCTACTATGTGGCAGGTGACGGCGCGAGGCGCGATGAAGACGGTTATTACCAGATTACCGGGCGTATCGATGATGTTATCAATGTCTCCGGTCACAGGATGGGAACGGCAGAGGTGGAAAGCGCCCTGGTCAAACATCCGAAAGTGGCGGAGGCGGCCGTTGTGGGTTATCCTCATGATCTGAAGGGACAGTCGATCTATGCCTATGTCACACTGAATACCGGTGTGGAAAAGACGGATGCGCTGAAGAAGGAGTTGACGGTTCATGTGCGTAAGGAGATCGGTCCTATCGCGACTCCCGAGAAGATCCAGTGGGCGGATGCTCTTCCCAAGACGAGAAGCGGAAAGATCATGCGCAGGATATTGAAGAAGGTTGCCGCCAGCGAGGTCGACGACCTGGGCGACATCTCAACACTGGCGGATCCTTCCGTCGTGGATGACATCGTGAAGAACAGGCTGTAAAAGAAAGGCTGTAGGCTGTTAGGCAGAATAAACAAAAAAGCGGGTGTTCCGGCATGATCCGCACGGGTCGTGCCGGCATTTGTCCGCGAGAGGAGGTCAAAAATGAACATAGTAGCATGTATAAAGCAGGTTCCTGATACCGAGGCGTTTATCAAGGTGAAGGCGGACGGTTCCGGTATTGAAGAGGGTGGAATCAAGTGGGTGATGAACCCCTATGATGAGTATGGTGTTGAAGCAGCCCTGAAACTGAAAGAGGCGAATGGCGGAGAAGTGACGGTTGTATCCCTCGGTCCGGCGCGGATAATGGAGACAATCCGGACCGCCCTTGCCATGGGAGCGGACAAAGGGGTGCATATCACCATCGACGGGGCGGACGCGTATAACACGGCAGCTGCCCTGGCGGCAGCCATAAAGGAGATCAACCCCGATGTCGTTTTCTGCGGGCAGAGGGCGATTGACGATGACTCCGGTCAGGTGGGTTCTGTCCTGGCTGAGATTCTCGGGATTCCTCAGATCACAATCGTAACCGGATTCGAGGTGGCGGGCGGCAAGGTAAAAGCCATCAAGCCCATAGAAGGCGCGCAGCTTGTCATAGAGAGCTCGATGCCCTGCGTTGTTACCGCGCAGAAGGGATTGAATGAACCACGTTACGCGTCCCTCCCCGGCATTATGAAGGCGAAGAAGAAGCCGGTTGATATGAAGGACGCGGCGGCCCTCGGTATATCCGTTGAGCCGAAGGCGAAGATTGCAAGAATGACTCCCCCTCCGTCAAGGGCCCCTGGAAAGATCATCGAAGGTGATGATCCGGCCGCGAAGGCTGCTGAGCTGGTCAAATTGTTGAGGGAAGAGGCCAAGGTAATTTAACGGAAAAGGGATGGAGGAAAAAAAAATGGCAAAAGGTGTATGGATAGTTGCTGAGCAGAGAAATGGCGCCCTTCGCGGTGTCTCATTTGAGATAGCGAGCGTGGCGAGAAAACTCGCGGATGAACTGGGCGAGGAGGTATGCGCGGTTCTGGTGGGATCCGGAGTAGAAGGATTTGCCCCGGAGCTGGCCAAATATGGCGTGGATAAGGTCTATGTTGCGGATGACGCCATGTTCGCGGATTATACGACAGACGCGTACAGCGAGGCGGTCGCGAAGGTTGTGAAGGAAAATGACGCGTCCATTCTGCTTCTGTCCGCGTCGGTTCAGGGCAAGGATCTTTCGTCGAGACTGGTGGGGAAACTGGCCACCGGGATGGCCTCGGACTGCACGGATGTAAAGATAGCCGATGGCAAGCTTCTCGCCATCAGGCCGATGTACGCGGGTAAATGCTTCGGGGAAATTGTTGTGGAGAGTTATCCCCAGATGGCGTCTCTGCGTCCGAAGGTCTTCGCCGCGGTGGAAAACGCAAAGGCTGGCGCGGTGGTGAAGTTTGACGCGGGTATCGCCGCTGACTCGCTCAAAACAAAGGTGCTTGAAACACAGAAGGACGCGAGCGGCAAGGTCGATCTTACTGAAGCGGATATCATAGTTTCCGGCGGACGCGGAATGAAGGGTCCGGACGAGTACAAGATCATTGAAGAGCTGGCTGATGTTCTCGGCGCGGCAGTCGGCGCGTCAAGGGCGGCAGTTGACGCGGGATGGAGACCGCAGTCGGATCAGGTGGGGCAGACCGGTAAGGTGGTTTCCCCGAACCTGTACATTGCCTGTGGTATCTCCGGAGCCATTCAGCATCTTGCCGGCATGAGCTCTTCGAAATATATCGTCGCGATCAATAAGGATGCCGAGGCCCCGATTTTTGCAAAGGCCGATTATGGTATCGTGGATGATCTCTTCAAGATTGTTCCTGAGGTGACCGCCGCGGCGAAGAAGATACTTTAAGGCTTGAAAGGGGGTGGGTGATTTATCCATCCCCTTTTTTTCAGACAGGATTAACCGGGGAAGGGTTCGGTTTTAGTTTTAACTCGTAACTTAAGACTTCTTACCCCTGAGGGATTATCATATATGGAGGTGGAGGCATTATGGCACACGGCGCAGATGCATACATGGTAGGAAATGAGGGAAGAGAGATATTCTGGAATGCCCCCTTCCCGTCTGAACTGATTCTTTTTATATTTGCGGGGATCGCCATAGCGGTGTGTGCCTATGGTTTTTACAGACGCTGGCAGCTGTGGAAAGCGATCGGCCGGCCGGAGGGCAGGATCGATAAGCCGGGGGAGAGGATCAAATCCCTCCTTCTCAATGGCCTTCTGCAGATAAGGACATTCAGGGAAGCGTATCCCGGCATCATGCACGCCCTTATATTCTTTGGCTTTTTTGTCCTGATATTCGGCGCGGCCTTTGACGCTACACACTTTCACATGCCCTTCCTCGTTCCTTTCTTCAACGGCGGATTTTATCTCTGGTTTTCATTCACGATGGAGGTATTTGGGCTGACCGTTCTCGCCGGCATCGCGCTGGCAGTCTGGAGACGATATATCCAGAAACCGGAAAGGCTGGAATACAGGGGACAACCCGATACCATCGCGGATGATGCGATTATCCTGACCCTGATAGCCGGCATTATTATAACTGGATTTCTGCTCGAGGCTTTCCGGCTGCATGTGAATGTCAATGTGGACGGGTACACTTGGGGCGCGTGGTCGTTTGTGGGATATGCCCTTGCGAAGACCCTCACCGGTGTAAGCTACAACACTGTTGAGATTCTTCACCAGTGGACGTGGTGGATACACGCGTTTCTGGCCTTCGGCTTTATCGCGTATCTGCCCTATTCAAAGCTGATACATATTGTCCTCGCCCCGGCCAACCAGTATATGAGATCGCTGAAACCCACGGGATATCTTGAGCCGATCGCCGACTTTGAAAATGCCGAGTCGTTCGGTGTGGGGCAGCTTGAGGATTTCACGTGGAAACAGATTTTTAATTCCGATGCGTGTCTGAGATGTGGAAGGTGCCAGGATGTGTGTCCCGCCTATCTGTCGGGCAAACCACTGTCCCCGAAGAAGCTGCATCAGGATATCAAGGAATACTGGCTGGAAAGGGCACCTGTCGTGATGGCGGCAAAAAATGCAGCCAAAGAGGGGGAAGAACCCGTTATACCGGAACCGGAAAAAGTGATGGTGGGCGGAGTTATCGATCTCCACGAACTGTGGGCGTGCACAAACTGTATGGCCTGTATGGAGGTCTGCCCGGTATTTAATGAGCACGTTCCGATGATCGTCGGCATGAGGCAGTACAAAGTGCTGATGGAGGCTGACTTTGCGCCGGAACTGCAGCTGACTTACAGAAACATGGAGAACAATTCCAACCCTTGGGGGATAGGGGCCCACATGAGGGGAGACTGGGCCAAAGAACTGGGTGTCAAGACGCTGGCCGAGGACCCGGATGTGGAGTATCTATATTATGTGGGATGTTCCGGGTCTTTTGATGACAGGGGCAAAAAGGTCACTGTCGCGTTTGCCAAACTCCTGAAGGAGGCCGGCGTAAGTTTCGGCATCCTGGGTGAGGAAGAGGGCTGTTGCGGCGATTCCGCCATGAGGGGCGGGAATGAATACCTCTCGCAGACCCTGATGCAGGTAAACATAGACGCAATGAACAAGTATGGAGTGAAAAAAGTTATCTGCACCTGCCCCCATGGATATAACACCATAAAGAAGGACTATCCGCATTTTGGCGGCAATTTTGAGGTCTATCATCACACAGAGATAATCGCAGACCTGATAGCTAAGGGCGGGGTTAAATTGAAGGAGCAGGTCAGTGGCCTGTTCACATATCACGATTCCTGCTTCCTTGGCAGGTACAACGACATCTACGAACAGCCGAGGAAGATACTCGCGGCTGTTCCAGGCATGAAACTGTCCGAGATGGCCAGCAATAAAAACAGGAGTTTCTGCTGCGGCGCCGGTGGCGCGAGGATGTGGATGGAGGAGGATATCGGAGAGCGGATCAATGATATGAGGACGGACCAGGCCATCGAAGTAAAGGCGGACACAATAGCGGTTGCCTGTCCCTTCTGCCTCACGATGATGTCGGACGGCATCAAGGATCGCGAGATGGAAGAGAAGATGACAGCCCTTGATATCGCCGAGATAGTCTGGGGGGCCATGGGCATTGAAGAAGCCGTGGTCGATGTTTCTGAAGAAAAGAGTGTGGAAGAGAACGCCCCGAAAGAGGAAGCTCCAGCCGGGACGGATTAGAGAATTTTGTCAGCGCGATGATTAAGGCCCCCTGATCCTCCAGGATCAGGGGGCCTTTTTGCTTAAATGGAGTCTGGCCCCATTTACCGCAAACAGAGAGATGATCCAAAAAGATTTTTTGTGGCTTTTTCGAGAAAAATATATTAAAGACCCCAAGTGTAAGGGGGGGCGTGAATCAAGGCAAGAGAGGGTTGCTGGATCGGGCGTCCGATTGTAATTAGGTGTTTTCTCAGCTTTTTAACATTTTCATCCAAAGGAGGGAAGGAACTTATGGCAAACGCAATCAAGTATGATGACAAACCCTGGCTTAAATCGTATGAAAAGGGGGTCCCGGAATTTGTTGATTATGAGGAAGTATGCATGCCGGATTTTCTTAACCGGTCGGCCCGTGATTTTCCCGAAATAGACGCGCTTATTTTTCAGGGATATAAGCAGACCTACAAGGAGCTCAAGGAGATGGTGGATCGTTTCGCGACCTGTCTTGCGGACTTCGGCGTGCAAAAGGGGGACGCCGTCGCGATACTCCTGCCCAACCTGATTCCCTGTGTCGCGGCCTACTTCGCCATTATGCAAGTAGGTGGAGTAGCGGTCATGAACAACCCTCTCTATTCGGATGTCGAGCTTGAACATCAGTTTAATGATTCCGGGTCAAAGGTGCTCATAACCCTCGATCTCCTCGGAAACCGGATGATCGATCTTCGTCCGAAGACAAAGATCAAACAGATTATCTATACCTCCATCGGGGATTATCTTCCCTTTCCCAAGAGTCTTTTGTTCCCGCTTGTGGCGAAGAAGAAGAAACTTGCCGCGGATGTTAAAGAGGCCCACGATGTTTACAAATGGAAGGATTGTATCGCGAAATACGCACCCAATCCACCTTCCGTGAAGATCGATTTTGAAGATGTAGCCATGTACCAGTATACCGGCGGCACGACAGGGGTTTCCAAGGGTGTTATGCTGACCCACGCCAATCTGAGCAAACAGGTGCAGCACCTGGCCGCGTGGTTTCCAAAGTTTGGCAAAGGAACAGAGAGGATGCTGGGGGCGCTCCCCTTCTTCCATGTCTTCGGTCTGTCCACGGCAATGAACTTTTCCGTGTACATGGGATGGACCGATATCCTCGTTCCCAAACCCCAGCCGGAGCCCCTTCTCGAGGCAATAGGAAAATTCAAACCCACCTTTGCGCCGCTTGTGCCGACCATGTACATAGGGATGTTGAACCATCCTGATATCAAGAAGACGGATATGAGCTGCATAAAGGGCTGTTTCTCCGGAAGCGCGCCGCTTCCGGTCGAAGTTATCAATGATTTTGAAAGGGTTACAGGGGCTGTTATCGTCGAGGGGTTTGGAATGACAGAGACGACACCCGTCACACACATAAACCCGTTCGCGGGCGGAGCGCGCAAGGTTGGGAGCGTTGGACTTCCCATCTCCGACACGCTCTGCAGGATCGTCGATCTGGATGACGGTGTTACGGAGATGCCTGTGGGCGAGTCGGGAGAGCTGATCGTCAAAGGGCCGCAGATCATGAAGGGCTACAAGGGTATGCCTGATGAGACGGCTAACACCCTGAAGGACGGCTGGATCTATACCGGGGACATCGCTACGATGGATGAGGATGGATATTTCTACATCGTGGACCGCAAGAAGGATATGATCATATCGGGTGGTTTCAATGTCTATCCGCGTGACATAGACGAGGTGTTTTATGAGAACCCGAAGGTTCAGGAGGCCTGCTCCATAGGAATCCCCGATCCGAAGAGGGGGGAAAGCGTCAAGGTCTTTGTGGTGCTGAAGGAAGGTGAAAGCGCCACAGAGGAAGAGATGATAGAGTTTTGTAAGGGCAAACTGGCCGTCTATAAGCTTCCGACGGAGATAGAGTTCCGCAAGGAACTTCCAAAAACCAATATCGGCAAAATCCTCCGCAAGGACCTGAGGAAGGATGAGCTGGCAAAGAGGAAGAAATAGGGCATGGGAAAAGATATTTAAGAATTCGGGCGGGGGGACTAATCTTCCCGCCCGAATAGTTTGTGGGCGGAGGCCGGACGAAGGTGCCGGTGAACCCTCTGGCGCTGGGTGGCATGCGGGGCACTTTGTTATGATGGAGGACGCGGAGGCATTTAACGCGGCGTTGAGGGAATTTCGGGGTCGCTGGAGGGATAATGACCAGGATATTGATTGTCTATCATTCGCAGACTGGAAGCACCGAAAAAATGGCCGGGGCGGTCGCGGCGGGAGCGGCAAGTATGGAGGACACAGAGGTGATTATAAAAAAGGCGAAGGACGCGTCTCTGGAGGATCTTCTCGACTGTGACGGACTCGCGATCGGAACTCCGGAAAACTTCGGGTACATGTCCGGCGCCGTCAAGGACTTTTTTGACCGCACCTTTTATCCCGCGGAGGGGAAGGTTTTCAGAAAGCCCTATGTTGTTTTTATCAGCGCGGGAAATGATGGAACAGGGGCACTGAGCAGTATAGAGCGCATTGCCCTCGGATTTCAGTTCAAGAAGGTTTATGATCCTGTTATCGCGAGGATGTCAAAGGGGGGCGTAACGGACGAGATTCTTGCGCGGTGCCGGGAATTGGGCCAGACAATCACCGGCGGCATTAACGCGGGGATATATTGAATCTTGAATGCCTGTAATCACTCACGTAGTCGGGCTGTCCCGACAAGTCGGGATTAGCCTGAAGGCTGTTAGTTTTTTTTGTAACCTGAATGCCTACGGCCTTGCCCTGCCCTTTGCCCATAAATCGCCACCTATGAGCATAAACCCTTCACGCATTAATTGTAAAAGCGAGGACCCCTGCCACATTTAATAACCCGGATATCGACGTCTATATAGCGACGGGCAAGGGAAAGAACAAGGATAAGAGGTCCCTGGATGAACGCAATCGAGGTGTAAAGAAACCGGAGTTCACCTGCGATGCGGATAAGAACAATCCTGATTGTACCACTGGTCATATTTTGAACGCTGCCACAATTATTTCCTTGACAACGAAGGTGTCGTGTGGGAGAAATCCGGACTGGGACGGGAAGGTTCTAGAATATGGAATTCATACTCGCAATCATCCTGGTATTATTTAGAGTGTGGATTTTCATAATCAGTCATTTGTAGAATTTTCACAGTTGTTTTTGTCGGCTGGGTGGCTGTTTTTTTGACAACGACATGAAGTTATACTTTATGTTTCCAGCACTTAAGGCAGCCTAATTCTTTTCTCAAACTACAACAAGGAGGGTAGATTATGAGTAGCACACAAGGAACTGGGAGGGAGTTGCCGTATAGCGGGGGTATACTGAAACTGCGGTTACCTTTCATTCACTACAGATTTGAATATCAGGATTTTATCCAGGGCGCGATCTTAAGCTGCATACCGCTAGGTATTACGGCAGCCATGGTTAAAGTCTTGGGGGTCCCCATCGAAGTGGCTGTTCTCATGGTTGTAATCAATAATTTCCTTTATCTATTGCATACTTCTTTTGGTGATCCATCGATTGCCGGCTGGATTACTGCCGGAATTCCGCTTTATATTACGTATCTGACCGGCTTTGAAGCGGGTCCAGAAAGGATCTTGGCACTTGTAGCCCTGCAGGTGCTTGTGGGTTTGATTTTCCTTGTCCTGGGGGTGAGCGGTATCGCAAAATATGTATTCCAGCATTTTCCAATTTCCATGCGTGCCGGTATTCTTCTTGGCGCCGGTTTTGCGTCTCTCATGAGGATCTTTGATCCCGCACAGCCCTTTATGGGTAAGATGCCCATCGCCTTTGTTATTGCCTCACTTGGAAGTTTCTTCATCCTGTTTTCCGCCAGGGCGATTTATTACAGGGCACACCACAACTGGTTTGCGTGGGTAGCCGGTTTCGGTATCGCACCCGGATTTGTTATTGGTTACATTGTGGGACTTATTACGGGGGAAATACCTCCTCCCAAGGGGATATTTGACCACTTTATCATCCAGATGCCTTTCGGGGAGCTGCTCACCTCATGGAGCGCCGTAGGCCTGGGGTGGCCTTCAGCCAGCATGTGGGTTGCCGCGATCTCCCTTGCCATTGTGGCGTATGTCCTTGCCTTTGGGGATGTTGTGGTGCTGCAGGCCATGATTGAGAACTGCAACGATGTCAGGAAGGATGAAAATGTTGTTTTCGAAGTCCCGAGAAATCATGTCATCACATCTGTCCGTAATCTCGTTGAGGGTGTATGTATGCCTTATCTTGGGCTCTGTGGCCCTCAGTGGACAGGCGGACAGGCGCTGGTTGTGAACCGGTTTGTACATTCAACAGCGGCGCAGGAGCCTTCTTACTGGGGTGGTGCCACCTCCATATTCTGGGGTATGAGCATCGCGATGCTCTTTCACCCGTTTGTACAGATTATTCTGCCGGCCAAGCTGATCGGATTCGGCCTGACCCTTCTGATCCAGGGATATCTCTGTGTATATATTGCTTTCGCAATGTGCACAAACAATGTCCAGCGCGGTATCGCGGGTGTTATGGGTGCGGCCCTGGTTTCGGCCAACTACGTAAAACTCTGGCACAGCGCGTTCTGGTCCGGACCTACACTGGCTCTTATTATCGGCCTAATCCTCTTTTTACTGCTGGAATACGGCCATCAAGAAAAGGATAAAAAAGTATAAGTAAACTTCATTCAACGCGGAGAATCTTACGTGGTTAGTAAATCGGCCAGGCTCGTTGCTGGAAAACCTGGCCGCCTTAAACGAGCCAAACCGTAAATCAAATCGGGTTAAGCTTTACATAAAAATACGGATTTACTAATCAGGGGTAGTCTGGTATGGGATGGAAGAGAGAGGTGAAAGATAATCTGCTTCTGTTTATGAAGGCAGGCCTTCCTTTCACAGTGGCAGGGATAGTCATAATATTTCTCGGGCTTTATTTTTTAAAAGAGTGGTTTGCGGACAGTGAATATCTGGTGGCAATTCTTTTTATCTGGCTTGCCCTGTTCTGGTTTATTTATCAGCCTCTGTTTAAAAAACGAATACAGAAGGTGAAAAACGGGCTGAGAAGGCATTGAGGTTGTGGCGCAGCGACAACCGGGAATTGGTTCTTGTACGCATTCAAAAGGAATGCCCTTGTGCCTTCAATGGCACAGAGGCTCTTGGGTGCAAAGAATTTTTTGAAAGACAATTTAAAAAAGAAAGAGGAGGAAAGAAAGTATGGATTTTGAATTAAGCAGTGAGCATCAAATGTTACGTGACATGACGTACCGCTTTGCCAAGGACAAGTTTACCCCTCTGATTGAAGAGTGCGACCGGGAAGAGAAGTACACGCGTGATCTCGTCACGGAGGCTGCGGAAGTGGGCCTCGTCGGTGCGTGGATTCCCGAGGAGTACGGCGGAGCAGGGATGGGCAGCTTGGGGAACGCCCTCATCACCGAACAGATTTCCAGGGTGGACATGGCGATAGGCCACAATATCTGGGCCGCGAGCTTTGGCTGTGAGGACATTCTCCATTACGGTTCAGAAGAACAGAAAAAGACATATCTCCCGAAAGTATGTAAGGGTGAGTGGATAAGCGCCGGGGCCTTTACGGAGCCCAACGCCGGTACGGACGTTGCCGGTTATCAGACGCGGGCTGTCAAAGATGGTAACGATTTTGTGATTACCGGTAACAAAATATTCATTACCAACGCCTCATACAGCGACTTTATGCTGGTGCAGTGCATCACCAACCCCGATGCGAAGAGGCATGACCAGTTCAGCCAGATCATTGTCCCGACTAACACGAAGGGAGTGACCACAAACCATATGACAGGAAAACTGGGACTCCGGTCCAGTGATACGTCAGAGGTCGCCTTTGATGAGGTACGCGTCCCTCAGGCCAACCTTGTTGGAACGGAAGGGAATGGTTTCCGCCAGCTCATGAATCTCTTCGACACGACCCGCGTCTGGATTGCCGGCCAGTGTCTCGGCCTCTCTGAGGCTTGCCTCGAGGCGAGCGTAAAGTATGTCAAGCAGCGAATGGTCTTTGGCAAACCGCTCGGCAGTTTCCAGATATCCCAGATGAAGCTGACGGAGATGGCGGTTAATATTGAAGCCCTCAGAGGCATGGTTTACAAGGCCGCTTGGCTGGTTGATAACGGGAGTCCTGATTTCACACTCTCGGCGATGGCGAAGTACTTCGGCGGAAAGACCGCTGTTTCCTCCGCCAACTACGCCGTGGAACTCCACGGGAGCTATGGCTACTTCGAGGACTATCCGGTTCAGAAGTGGTACCGTGACGCCAAGATCCTCGAACTCTACGAGGGGACGAAGGAAGCGGAGATCATGACCCTTGGGCGGCATGTTCAGAAAGATTAGGATGCCGCGCTGTACCGCAGATTCGTTTTTCGGTAAGTAATGTGTGCTACGGAATGGGAGGGTCCTCGTGTAAGCCAGGCGAGTATCCTCCCCTCCGGGCATATAAGGGTGAGGAGAATAGCCTGTCCGTGGGTACCGCGGATTTCGATTTTTATATTAGAAAGGAGTGTTTTATAATGGAAATTAAAAAAGTTCTAATGATCGGCGCCGGTCAGATGGGGAATGGAATTGCCCAGGTTATGGCTATGTCCGGCCGCCAGGTGGCCATGTTTGATGTTAAGCAGGAATTTGTCGACAAGGGTATTGCGACCATCGAGAAAAGTCTGAACAGAAGTGTTGAAAAGGGTAAAATGACGCAGGATGAAAAAAAGGCCATCATGGGCCGTATCACTACAGGCGTAGAATGGGGTCCCAAAGACTGTGATGTGGATCTGGCCATGGAAGCGGTTATCGAAGACATGGATCTCAAAAAGTCTATTTTTAAGAAGTTGGATGGATGGTGTCCCGAGCGAACCATCTTTGCTACCAACACATCCACGCTGCCTGTTACGGCTATGGGAGGTGTTACCAGTCGGCCTCACAAGATGATAGGCATGCATTTCTTCAGCCCTGTTCCCATCATGAAACTAATCGAAGGTGTTGTGGGCCTGGCAACCGATGAGGAAACCTACAAGAGCATTGAGGCTCTGGGTAACAGTCTTCCTAACAAAACGTTCATCAAGGTCTCTGATTCCCCCGGGTTTGTAGGTAATCGTATTATGGTTCCGATGATGAATGAAGCCATCTTTACACTGTTTGAAGGTGTGGCTGAGCCTGACGTTATAGATAATGTAGCTCTTCTGGGATTCAATCATCCCATCGGTCCTCTTCGTCTTTGTGACGCTATAGGCCTGGACACCATCCTGCATGTGATGGAGATCCTTTACGGCGAATACGGAGATACCAAATATCGTCCCTGCCCCCTGTTGAGGAAATATGTTGAAGCCGGCTGGCTTGGCAAAAAAGCAGGACGGGGCTTCTACAACGATTATAAAAAATAATAACGGGAGGTGTAAGTATCATGGCAGAATATAAGAATTTGCTATTTGAAAACCAGGACGGTATAGGCATTTTGACCATGAACAGGCCAAAGGCCCTGAATGCTCTGAATTCGGAAACCCTGAGCGAGCTTTCGTCATTGGTGGATGAAATCGCCGCGGATGATTCCGTTAAGGTTGTCATTATAACGGGAGCAGAGAGATCCTTTGTTGCCGGTGCCGACATTGTTGAGATGCTGAATTTCACCGCCGCCGAAGGACGGGCTTTTGGACAGCTGGGACAGGCTACATTCTTTAAAATTGAAAAAATGAATAAACCTGTTATTGCTGCTATCAACGGGTTTGCCCTGGGGGGCGGCTGTGAGCTGTCCATGGCCTGTGACATCAGAATTGCCTCGGAAAAAGCCAAGTTCGGCCAGCCTGAAGTGGGTCTGGGGATAGTACCCGGATTTGGCGGAACCCAGCGTCTACCGCGTCTGGTAGGCAGAGGTAAGGCCAAGGAAATTATCTTTACAGGCAATGTTTATGATGCTCAGGAAGCCTTAAGGATCGGGCTGGTAGAGCAGGTTGTGGCTCCGGAGGAGCTTATGGAGGCGGCCAAGGCCATGGCTAAGAAGATAATGAAGAATGGTCCCTATGCAGTAAGGCTTTGCAAGGATGCCATTAATATGGGTCTGGATATTGACCTGGCTTCCGGGCAGGAATATGAAGCGACACTCTTTGCCGTTACCTGTGCAACCAGTGACAAGAAAGAAGGCATGTCGGCATTTGTGGACAAAAGGAAACCAGTCTTTTCCGGAAAGTAAGTTGTCAGTTTGAGGGAAACCGGAAATCTGGCATGTGTCAACTATTCGCTGGTTGTGAGGCATGGAGTGCCGAGCGGCCAGCGAATGGGAACAAAAGCTTTTTTATATGTGTTAAGAGGAAAATTCTTATCGAAAAAGGAGGAACTATGGCAATGATAGGAGGCAGAAAGGAACTGTTAGAGAAGTTTACGCAACAGGAGATGATGTGTTGCGCTAGCGCCAGGCACATCCCCAATGACGCCATTATGGACATTGGTGTGGGATTGGGTCTGGTTGCGGCAAATCTGGCTAAAAGTGTTTACTCGCCTGAAGCCGTCTTCATGTATGAGAGTGGCTCCATAGATGCCACCGTTGTGGGTGACAGGCTGCCCGAGGGCATCGATGACTCCTGTATCCAGGCAGATACGCCCTGTATCACCGACGTACTTCACGTGCTGGGATGGGCCACCATGAGTGGCAAAAGCACCCATACCCTGATCGGATTTGCCCAGGTAGATAAATTCGGCAATGTGAATACCACCTGCATGGGTAATTACTATGACCCTGATGTCAGATTCCCCGGCAGTGGCGGAGCTCATGATCTGGGCACCGGTGCCCTTCATCCGATCCTGCTGGGCCCGCAAACCAGGAGAAGCCTGGTGGACAAGCTCGATTACAAGACTACGCTGGGCTATGGGGAGGATGGCCATTTCCGCGACAGGATGTGGTACCCCGGGAAAGGCCCCATGGTGATAGTTACAAACCTGGGAGAATATACACCAGACCCTGTAACACATGAGTTTATCCTTACCGGCGTTATGGCCTACAGCACAGTGGAGGAATGTGTGGAGAATTGCGCCTGGGATTTGAAAGTCTCACCCGATGTAAAAGAGATTGCACCTCCAACAGCTGAAGAGACAAGGATGCTCAGGGAAGTACTGGACAGTGAGGGCAAGAATACCGGCTGGACCAAGCTGGTCAATAAATAAACCAGATAACTATATAAGTTAGGAGGTAGATGATGGCAAAGTTGAAATTGATGCGGTTGGAGGAAGCGGTCAAGCGTTTCATCCACACCAGAACGAGTATCGCCTCTTCTGGTTTTCCGTTGATGCGAAAACCCCAGATCTTCTGGAGAGAGATTCTCAGGCAGCACCTTAATGACAGGATGGACCTTCAAATCATCAGCCCCGGAATGGGGGATGAGACCAATGGTTATATGGTAGCCGCGGGACTGGTTGAGAGCTGCGTCACCGTGTTCATCTCTCAGGAGAGGCCGGGGACAAACCCCAGCCTGCGGCGGAGCATAGAGACGGGTGTCCCGCGCAGAATAAGGATTGAGGATTACAGTAATCTGAGCATGAATTTAGGGCTGGCAGCCTCTGCTTTAAATGTGCCGTTCATGCCCTGTCTTTCCGGACGATGGGGAGATTTCAGAAAACCGGGCTTCGGCAGAAGGTTCAATGAAGATGGCACCATCCCTGTTCATCACTATCCCAAGGACATTGTGATGAAGGATCCCTTCGGCTCGGAGGTTGACGTAGCCCTGATCCAGGGAATCTATCCCGATGTTTCCGTCCTCATGGCTCAGGCCGCTGATCCCTACGGCAACGCCCTGGTGGTCGGCCAGCTGTCTTATGACGCGTGGTTACCATTCGCGGCAAGGAAACATATCATCGTCGTAGCCGACCGCATAGTGGACACCGCCGCCTGCAAGCAGTTCCCCAATCTCACGCTGGTACCCGGATTCGCGGTCTCCGCCGTGATTCCATGGTATGGCGGTTCCTGGCCCTGCAATTCCGTAGGACACTATGGCGAGGACTTCGATCATATGAGGGAGACGCTGAAGCGGAGCAAGACCCAGGAGGGAGCTGAGGAGTGCATCCGGGATTACTGCCTGTCCTACAAGGACCATGACGAGTACATGGAGATGATAGGTAAAGACAAGATGACGGAACTGGAGGCGACTCCAACTCGGTATCTTGTTGATCCCTTCCGCGAGTGGTTTATGAATGACACCGAAGTGGAGAAGCTGATGAAACAGGCTGAGGCAGAGAGAGCTAAGGCCGAAGCAGAAAGCGAAACCAAGTAAATCGGTTGTTTTAATATCGACACCGACTGGGCGAGGTTACCCTCGCCCAGTTTTTATTCATTCACCCCCCCCTGGAATTTTTTAACACACAGAAATACCACCCGGGTGATTTATTGAAAATCAGGCTTGACAATAGCTTTTGTTTACAATAATATCGCTGGAATTTCTGATAAGTTCCTGTCGGCAATTGTACTCCCGCTGCTCATCAAAAGAGGAGATTCTTACGAACTTCTCACACGGGGTTGTATAAGTTGTGAACGGGGCGGTTATGAGCATGTTATAATCATGAATTAAAAAATAAGGGGTGAGTTTATGGATAAATCTGTAAAGAAGAGAATAGCTTTTTGTTTTCCCGGACAGGCAACACACTACCCTGGCATGGGGAAAAAAGTTGCCCATGCACACAAAGAAGCCATGGAGTTCTTTGAATGGGCTAATGAGCTCACCGGGGCTCCTATCTCCAAGCTGTGCTTTGAAGGCCCTGAAGAAGAGCTGGTACTGACGGAGTTTGCTCAGCCATCTATCCATACTACCAGTCTGGCTATTCTCCAGGTCCTGGAGAAGCAATACGGTCTCAAAGCCGAAGTTACAGGAGGATACAGCCTTGGGCAGTACAGCGCTTTGGTCTATGCCAAGGCCCTGAAATTTGAACAGTCGGTGAAGGTAGTAAAGTACAGGGGCTTCTTTATGCAGACTGCCGTACCCGTGGGAACCGGGAAAATGGTCGCCCTGCTTGGCATAAACGCGGAAGATGTGGAACAACTCGTCCGCGACTGTGAACCGGCAGGTCATATCCAGATCTCAAATTACAGCTGCCCGGGTGAGTGTATCATATCCGGACATAATGCATCCATGGATCTCGCCCATAAACTGGCGATCGAGAGGGGTGGCAAGGCCATATTTATACATGTCAGCGCCCCTTTTCACACCTCGCTGCTCATTCCGGCGGCGAAGAAACTCCTTGTGGAACTGGATAAGATAGACATAAGGGACCCGCAGATACCCTATGTTGATAATGTTCCGGGAGGCTATTTTATACCGGGAACGGACGGCGTTAAACTATTCCTGATGACACACGTTTATAAACCGGTGAGGTGGGAGACATCCATGTACGCCATGCTGGACCAGGGAATCAATACCTTTATCGAACTGGGATCGAGAAATTTCCTGACAAAGGTGAATAAAAGATGCTGCATTGCAAAGGGCAAGGAGGACGAGACGCTCTGCCTGAATGTAAGGGACCCGGAGGGTATAGATAACATGCTGCGAGTTATGGAAGATCCGAGTCTTTATAATAAAGAGATCCAAGCTCCATACTAAATAAATCATCGGCTAATCACTAAAAAGGCCCTCGGGGTGATCATTGGCCGAGGGCCTTTTCTATACTTCTCAGCACATCACACTACTTCATTTGCGGATTATGCCCATGACCCTTATGGGAAGAGAGGGTCCAGCGTTACCGGCTGAGGTATTGTTTTCGGATAATGTGTGAAGGGCTTATACGCAGAGGCGGGTGACTTAACTCTGTACGGCCCAAGCTATGGGTAAAGGGCAGGCCTATCCTCCTGAGTCGTTCCCATTACCCGGATGAGCGGTTCCAGGTAATCATCCGGTTTCTCGTATCCGAGGAGCAGAAGAATCGTTGAGGCGATGTTTCCGAGTCCCGGGTCCGGGATTCGGGCAAGTTCGTAGCGGCCGGTATCGGGGCCATGTATAATGAAGGGAACCGGATTGAGGGTGTGGCTTGTCTGCGGTTTGTACTCTCCGCCTGCTCCCATTACGGGCCTGCCTGTCTTTTCGTCTACGGCTGTCATCTGCTCGCAGTTTCCATGGTCGGCGGTTATTATCACCGTGCCGCCGAGCCTGTTTGCCGCTTCAATCAGCCTCCCAACCGCCCTGTCCACGGCTCCCACAGCTTCTACCGCTGCGGGGAGTGATCCTGTGTGTCCCACCATATCTCCATTTGGAAAATTCAGACGGAGGAATCTGTATTTACCGGATTGCATGGCCGAGATGGTTTGAGATGCTATTTCATCGGCCTTCATCTCCGGCGCCCGGTCAAAGGGCATCCGGTCGGATTCAATCTCCACCCATTTCTCGATTTTCTCGTTAAACATGGAGGAGTTGTTGCCGTTCCAGAAATAGGTTACATGACCGAATTTCTGCGTCTCGCTTATGGCGTATTGCGCAACGCCGTTCTCTGCCAGGTATTCCGACAGCGTGCGATCTATGGCAGGCGGCGCGACGAGATATTCCGGGGGCATTTTTGTGTCTGCGTCATACTCAAGTATGCCGGCATATATGACATCGGGGCGGCGGTCGCGTCTGAACCCCTTGAAATCGTCTTCAACGAACGCCCGGCTGATCTCAATCGCCCGGTCACCCCGGAAGTTGAACAGGATTACGCCATCCCCGTCCCTGATTTGAGTGAGGGGTTTGTCCGGGTTATCGGGCGCGTGGATTACCCAGTGTGAGAGATACTGATCGTCAACGATTTCTTTTGAGCGCAGATTCCTTATGGCTGTGAGACTGTCGGGGAATTTCGGGCCGATACCCAGGACATGGGCGTTGTAGCCCCTTTCAACGATGGACCAGTCTGCCTCATAGCGGTCCATCGTGGTCACCATCCGGCCACCTCCGGAGGCAATCAGATACAGGCGTTTTTCTCCCGTCTCCACGGCATGCGCGCGCAGCGACCAGAGATAGTCTTCCAGCTCACCGAAATAACGAAGGGCGCTGAGGGGGGGCACATCCCGTCCATCCAGGAGGCCGTGCACATATACCTCCTCCACGCCTTCCCTGTCACACTGTCCGATCAGTGAGATCAGGTGCGCGATGTTGCTGTGGACATTTCCGTCTGATATGAGGCCTATGAAGTGCACGGGGGTTTTTGCTGCCAGTGAACGGGAGATGATCTTTTTCCAGGTCTTTCCCTCGAAGATGCCTCCGCTTTCGATCGCGTCCTCCACGAGTTTTGCCCCCTGCGCGAATATCCGGCCGGCCCCCATGGCGTTGTGTCCCACTTCGCTGTTTCCCTGGTCTCTGTCCGAGGGCATTCCCACCGCCGTCCCATGCGCCTTGAGTCGGGTCGTTATCTTTTCACTCTCCATGAGGTGGCACAGGTTTCGCGGGGCCGCGATATCGATGGCGTTTCCGGGGTATCCGTCCTTTTTTCCCCGGTACAGGCCCATGCCGTCCAGGATGATCAGGAGCAGGGGCCCCTTTACGCCTCCATAATTGGACAGTTCGGTCAGTGTAAAATTCATCGCGACCCTTTTCGATAACTACTCAGGTTGTTTAGACTGTAGGCTGAAGGCATTTAGGTTGCAAAAAGCTAACAGCCTTCAGCCTGAGTATTTGCTAACTATCTCGCCCCAAGCAGCTTCCTGGCAATAACCATCCTCTGGATTTCGTTGGTGCCTTCGTATATCTGGCATATCTTTGCGTCACGCATATGTCTTTCAGCGGGGTAATCTTTGCAGTACCCATAGCCGCCGAATATCTGAACGCCTTCCACCGCGGCTCTCATGGCCACGTCGGAAGCGTACATCTTTGCCATCGCCGATTCTTTTTCGAAGTTGTAGCCGTTATCTTCCAGCCAAGCGGCCTTGAGGAGGAGCATTTCCGCCGCATCCAGTTCTGTGGCCATGTCGGCCAGTTTCCACTGGATTGCCTGAAATGATGTAATGGGTTTTCCGAACTGCATCCTTTCCTTCGCGTACGCGAGAGAATCTTCAAGCACGGCCCTGCCTATGCCGCATGCCTGGCATCCAATCCCTATCCTGCCCGCGTTAAGGCCCTCCATCATCTGCTGAAATCCCTCTCCTGGTTTTCCCAGGAGATTCCCGGCGGGAACTTCCGCGTCTTCAAAGACCAGTTCCGCCGTGCCGGAGGCGAGTATGCCCATCTTGTCCTCTATGGTTCCGACAGAAAAGCCCGGGGTGTTCTCCAAATCCACAATCAGATTCAAAATGCCCTTGTAACCCTTTGAGGGGTCTTCGGTCGCGGCCAGGACGCAGTACTTTGCCACGTTGCCGCTGGTGATAAACTTCTTGACGCCGTTTACGATGTACTTGTCACCCTTCAGCTCCGCGCGGCACCGGAGAGACGCGGCATCACAACCCGCTCCCGCTTCCGTAAGGCCGTAGCACCCCTCTACTTCACCGCCGGCAACAGGTGCCAGGAATTTTTTCTTCTGCTCGTCCGTGCCGTATGTCTTTACGGGATGACCATACAGAGAATTGTTTACCGATGTGATGACGCCGCAGCTCGCGCAGCCTCTGGAAATCTCAATGAGCGCCATGGCATATGTCACATTGTCCATGCCCGCCCCGCCAAACTCCGTCGGAACGGATACACCCATAAGGCCCATCGCGCCTAGTTTCCTGCATATTTCTTCAGGGTGTCTGTGTGTCTCGTCTAACTCGGCGGCAACGGGTTTTATCTCCTCGTTGACAAACCGAGACACCATGTCCTTTACCATTTGTTGTTCTTCCGTGGGCGCAAAATTCATGAGAGCACTCCTTTTTCAGTTATTCTAAGGCGGCAAAGCCGCAAAGGCATCAGGTATCAGGGCTGATACCTGATGCCAACATCTGTGCAAAAAACGCAGTTGTTGAGGATAAAGACCCTGACAGACTTTTACCTGCCACTGTAGTTCGGGTTTCTCTTTTCAAGAAAGGCCTTCATCCCTTCCTTCTGATCCCGCGTGCTGAAGCACTGAGCGCAGCACTCACCCTCGAGTCTGGTGGCGATACCTTCTTCCACGCTGAATATAATATTGCTATATTCCATTGCCATGGATCCCTTTATTCTTCGCTGTAATCGTAAAAACCTCTTCCCGTCTTTCTTCCGAGGTATCCCGCGTCCACGTATTTCCTGAGGAGCGGGCAGGGGCGATATTTCGAATCGCCGAGTCCTTTGTGGAGGACTTCCATGATCGCGAGGCATGTATCGAGGCCGATAAGATCGGCCAGCTTCAGTGGTCCCATCGGGTGGTTCATTCCGAGCGTCATAATGCTGTCGATGGCCTCCACGGGACCCACTCCTTCATAGAGGGCGTAGATCGCTTCGTTTAACATGGTTATGAGCACCCTGTTCGATATGAATCCGGGGGAATCGTTGCATGCAATGGGAATCTTGCCGAATTTTGTGGAGAGGGCTTCCGTCAGAAGAAAGGTCTCTTCCGATGTGGCAAGGCCTTTGATGATTTCAACAAGCTTCATGACGGGCACGGGGTTCATGAAATGCATACCAATGACAAGGTCCGGCCTTTTTGTG
>Ga0268281_1000190_pt1 | contig 48649 bp, 42 predicted proteins | sample saktaG_10_FD_190134 | JGI IMG/M metagenome (GOLD analysis project Ga0268281, IMG submission 190134) | Saline water microbial communities from Sakinaw Lake, British Columbia, Canada - sak_2011_5_24_50m | ecosystem: Environmental > Aquatic > Non-marine Saline and Alkaline > Saline ...
GACACGCAATACCGAGAACACCCCAACCTTTACGACGGCAACAGCATGCAAAAGCGAACTGACAGGAGTCGGGGCAACCATCGCGGAAGGCAACCAGGAGTGAATCGGCATAATAGCCGCCTTGCCTATACCGGCGATGAAAAGTACAAACATAAAGGAGAGCATGCCTTTCGAGGCAGCACCGGTCAATATCCCGCCATCTGCAAAATCCAGGGTTCCCGTAAAATGGTAAGTTAATATAAGTGCCGGAAGCAGAAATGCTATAGATGCACCCATCAGATATGTCAAATACTTCCTGCCGGCAGAGCGAGCTGCTTTATCCTGATGATGCGTAACCAGCGAGTAAGTGGACAGTGATAACATCTCATAGAATAGATAGAGTGTGAGAAGATTGGCTGAAAATGCAACTCCAACCGCTGAAGAAAGAGCAAGCGCGAAGAAGGCAAAATATCGCGTCTGAGAATGCTCTTTAAGGGGACGCATATACCCGATAGAATATACAGATGTTACTATCCAGAGCGAAGAAGATACCAGCGCAAAGAGAAGACCAAATGAATCTACCCTGAAGGCGATTCCAACACCGGGGAGCACCTCGACAAGATTATAAAATATCCTTTGCCCCCCGAGGATCACGGGTATCATGGAGGCAATTATACCAAATTTCGTAAATGCTATTACAAAGGTACATGCCTCTCTTAAATTCGGTTTTTTGCCAAGGATAATAATTAAGAGTGAACCGAAAAGAGAAACGGCCACTGCCAGAAGGGGCTTAACAGATACGATAGTTTCCATAAACAGCAATAACTCCGTGAAAAAAACTGCCCAGAATCGGCGAAAAGCACACTTTCCGTCACCGGAAGAATACTCACTCCTGAAACCGCAAGATGTCGTGACATGTCCTGCTTCAAAAATGTGACGCCTCTATAAACCATAAATCGTCAAATGTCAAAGGAAAAATATGGCTTCTATATAATTTCACCGGTTCATGCCTTACAATTAACCTGTTTTAGAATGATCTATTTTTTACCCATTTATATGATAAATATAGATGTTTGCAGGTTATGCAAACGTCTCTATTTATGACAATTTCGGACGTTGGAATCTTAGATGCTCCTTGACAAAAATTATAAAGTAGGGAATTATGCCCTAAAATGTTTAATCCACAGATTTCGCAGATTACACGGATTACTCTAATCACTTGAAGTGCGATGCGAAATCTTCTGTAGGGTTTAATTCCCCGCAGCTTGCTGCGGGGTAGTTCATTAAGGCTATTACATTGAAGATGGTCATGATACGGTAACATCCTGCGATAACAGAGGCAGTATCATTAAGGTGCCATTGAAAAATAAAGGTAGTTAAAATGTCCAAACTTTTACTCATAGATGATGAAAAAGCAATTGTCAGGGTTCTTTCCATTTCGTTGAAGAGCGACGGTTATGATGTGGTTACTGCATACAGCGGTAAGGAGGGGATAGAAGTATTCCAGCGTGAATCTCCCGATATAGTTCTTACAGATATAAAGATGCCAGGTATGGACGGCCTTGAGGTCTTAAAGACAGTGAAAGAACTCAATCCTGATACGGAGGTAATCATCATTACCGGTCATGGAGATATGAATTCGGCTATTGAAGCCCTTCAGTTTGGCGCATCCGATTTTGTCAATAAACCTGTCAGGGATGAAGTTATGGCAATAGCCCTTGAAAGAGCTAAAGAAAAATTGCTCCTGAAGCGGAAACTCAGGGAATACACTGAAGATCTGGAAAATATGGTCTGGATTGCCACTGAAGAAGTAAGAAGAAAATCTGAGTTCCAGGACAAACTGATTACCAGCTCGAATGATGGAATAGTAGCTACGGACGAAGAAGGGGAAATAATCATTTTTAATCCCGGTGCCCAGAAAATATTCGGCTATTCCAAGATTGAAGTTGTTAGAAAGATGGGTATTAATGATGTCTGTCCGCCGGAAATAGGAGAATATTTCAAACAGGCCCTGGAACACAAAAAGATTTTTAAAGAATCTGATTGGAAAGAGATCACGATTTCGTCAAAGAGTGACCAGAAGGTGCCGACAAGATTTTCAGGCTCCATTCTTTACGAAAAGGATGAACCGATAGGCAGCGTCGGTTTTTTCCAGGATCTTACGGAAATTAAACGTCTGGAGCAGGGATTGATCGAATCAGAAAGGCTGGCCGCTATCGGGCAGACCGTGGCCGGTTTAGCTCACTACATCAAAAATATCCTTAGCGGACTTAAGGGTGGCGCCTATGTGGTAAAAATTGGTCTTGACAAAGACGATACAAATAAGGTAAGAGCGGGCTGGAAAATGGTAGAGCGAAATGTTGGAAGGGTATCTGAGCTGGTTCTGAACTTACTTACCTATTCCAAGGTGCGTGACCCTGAATATCAAGTTTGCCTTCCCAACGAAATCGCCGAGGATGTGTGTATGCTCATGGAAACAAACGCAGAAGAACATGACATTAAAATTGTAAGGGATTTTGATGCATCCATTGGCAAAGTATCTTTAGATTCAGATACAGTTCATCGCACATTACTCAACTTAGTTTCTAATGCCATTGATGCCTGTATTTTTGATGCAGACGAAACCAAGAAATGGCAGGTGAGAGTTAAAACTGTCCTCGAAGATAATGAAATGATTCGCTTTGAGGTGATTGATAACGGATGCGGCATGAATGAAGAGATTAAAAAAAATCTTTTCACTTCTTTTTTTAGCACTAAAGGTGGCAAGGGAACAGGTCTCGGCCTGTTAGTTACACGGAAGCTGGTAGAAGAACATGGTGGCAAGATAGACGTTACTTCCAACTCGGGAAAGGGTTCCACCTTTGTTATACAGTTGCCATGCAGTAAGGCAATTCACTAAAGTCGTGCCGTCTTACTCATAAAATAGACGTAACTGTCAGAGAAATCATAACCGTTTCACGGAGGACCTATTATGGGGAAAAGGGTACTTGTCGTAGATGACGATCCTGATATAGTAGCTTTTGTAGTAACTGTTTTAGAGGAAAATGGGTTCACTTCCATAATAGCCAAAAACGGTGAGATGGGCATGGCCAAAACCGTCGAAGAAAATCCAGATCTGATTATCCTGGACATTCTGATGCCCAAACAGAGTGGCATCAAGATGTACCGGGAATTAAGAAGTGATGAATTTCTCAAGAAAATTCCTGTCATTATTCTATCCGGAATAGCCAAGAGGACATTCCTCCGTTCCCAAGAGGCGTTGACTGCGTTTGGCAACGAGATTGTGCCGGAACCTGAAGCATACATGGAAAAACCGGTTGAACCTGAAGAACTGGCAGAGATGATAAAGAAATTTATAGCCTGATACTCGACTCAAATTTGGAGATATTGCTGGAGGTTGTGGGAAAAAACGTGGGAACCAAGAAGTTGTTGTTTGTTACTCAGTTTGAAGAATTGTGGTTTGATGCCTTAGAATCACTGATGGATCTTAGGGAAGCAGGTTTTAATCACGTGGTATTTATCCATGTGGTTGAGAGAAGTAAAGTGGCCATGCGGCGTGGCAAGGGCTATCTCAAAGACGAAGAAGTAAAATTGAAGGAAATAGCCAATGTGCGTTTTATCGACTGGGCAGAAAGTCTTTTTGAACAGGGGATGGAGGTTGGAGCTTATATACTTGTGGGTGAGCTCGTCCCCAAAGTCATTTCCGCTGCTCAAGAGGAAGATGTTGATCTCATAGTCACAGGTTACCACAAGAAAGGTAAAATAGAAGAACTTTATGCCGGTTCAGAAATCATAGAGATTCTCCGAAGGACATCCAAACCCGTATTTGTACATAAGTATATGCTGCCTTCCGGGAAGGTGAATGACAAGCCTTTCGAAAAGCCGCTTCTGGCAACGGACTGGTCTCCCGCCAGCGAAAGAGCGGTCGAAACCCTGATCAATTTGAAGGGTGTTATTAAACACATAGAGGTAATTCATGTCGCCAGCGAAAAGAGCTTAACGGGTTCTTCGGCAATGGGCGTACAAAAAATCCGAAAGGAAACCAGGCAAAGGCTGGATGAGACCTGTGAAATTTTTCGTGCTGCCGGAATAGATGCCGAAGCCCATTTATATATAGGCAATATTACCGAGCAGATCAACAGAGCGGCACAGGAACGAGGGGCAAGCATGATTGTTGCCGGGACAACGGGCAAGGGACCGTGGAAAGAGAGATGGCTCGGGAGTGTCCCGCAAAAGTTAGCCGAGGAATCAGAGTTTCCTACCCTTCTGGTCCCTGCTGAAATTAAAACAACCACTACTTAAGAGAATTATTTGGATTGTGATGAAACTCCTTTACGCAACTAATCTCCAAGAAAATACACTTGCTTTCAACATGATAAAGGACTTATTGGTCTTGAAAAGGGCAGGTCTTGAGGAGATCGTCTTTTTACAAACCATCCCTGACATTATGATGGATAAAAGTGAAACTACCTCAAGAGATAAATGGCTTGTAGACCTATCCAATCTTGGGGTTAATTCCAGTATTTTGACAGAAGAAGTTCTATCTCTACCAGGAATTTTAAATGCAGCCAAGAAAGAAGAAGTGTCACTTATTGTGGTCAATCTCGACAGAAAAACAAGTAATCCACCCCGTAATACCCTCATCAATAATCTAATAAAATATTCTCCTATACCCATTTTGATTATTAACGACAGTCAAGAGGCAGCAACGGCAAAAGACAAGGGATTTTTCGATCACGTTGTCTTCACCACGGATTGGTCTCCTGCGTCTGAAAAGGCCTTGACGTACCTGATGGGTTTCAAGGAAATACTCGGTGCGGTGGAAATTGTAAACGTCATAAACGGAAAGCTAACTGTAAGGGATATGCGCGAGTTGAAAGAGAGGCTGGCTCACACACGTAAAATATGCCTCGATGAGAATATAGATGCGGAATCACATATCTATGCCGGCGAGACGCCGGGAGAGATAATAACCGCTTCTAAAGATTACAGAGCCACCCTTATTGTCCTGGGCGCCATATCTGAAAAAACCCTATTTAAGAAAATTTTTAAAAAGAGTTCAACATACATGGTTGCCGAAGAAGCGGCAGTACCGGTGTTAATTGTACCTTAGCATACAGTTGGGATTTTTATAGAACTGAAGGGATTTGAACTGTGGAAGTAACACTCTTGATTCAGGCAACAGATGATTCGTTTCGTATTTTGGAAGACGCCAGAGAACAGGCAGAAGGGTTGTTAACCACTGCCGTCAAGATAACATCCGAAACACGACAGATAGAAGAACAAAAAATTCAGACCATCCTTAAGGGGGCCCGGGAAACAAAATCCGGCTTCCAGAATTTTATTGCTACTTTTTTCATCCTGATCGTTTTTTGGGCTATGTTATCCGGAAAGTTCGATGTTTTTCACCTCTCTCTTGGCGTCATATGTTCCGTTCTCATTGCTTACCTGACGCATGATCTGCTCTTTGCCAATGCAAGGGTCGGAGACATGCGAGTAATAGTCCAAAGATTTATTGTTTATATACCATGGCTCCTCTATCAAATCATACTATCCAATTTCCATGTAGCTTATCTGGCTTTGTCTCCAAAAATGCCTATCGATCCTAAGATAATGAGATTTGACACAAAACTGGAAAGCGATATCTCCTGGGTGACGCTGGCAAACTCAATTACGCTCACGCCGGGAACGATTACGATGGATATAAGGGAAGGTGAGTTTTTTATTCACGCTCTAAGTAAAAAGGTGGCAGACGATCTCGATACCGGAGAGATGGAAGACCGGGTTGCCCATGTTTTTATGGAGGCGGATCATATTTACGTACAGGATGTATTAGACGTTGCCCGGATATACGGGGCATTGAGAAAGAATGTTTAGATTATCTCTTGCCCTTTGCATAAAAGATGTAAACAAGAAGTTTTTTATAACTAAAACTAATTTTTAACTGCAGGAACCTCAGATGATACGTCAAAGCGATGATATAATTATCGGTACGGTTGCAAGAATGCTGGTACCCTTTATTCAGCTTTTTGCTCTCTACGTTATTATGCATGGACACTACAGCCCGGGAGGAGGGTTCCAGGGTGGTGTCATACTTGGGGCAAGTCTCGTTTTATTACTCATAACGCACGGTTTGCCGGAAACTAAAAAACTTTTATCCGAAAAAGGTGTGGCGATACTGAGCAGTTTAGGCTTGCTGATTTATTCGGGAATCGGACTTCTATGTCTGATCCTTCTCGGGAACTATCTCGATTACAGCCAATTGTCCAAGATCCTGCAGGTCGCGCCCAATGAGGCACGATCGCTCGGTATCTTAGGCATTGAAACTGGTGTAGGGCTCACAGTAATGGCCGTTATGTTTTCAATATTTATTGATATTTCTACAGGCGGGGTACTCCCTGAAGATGAGGAAGAGTAACCTTCCGCCATTTTGTTAAGGATTTATAATGAATCAATTTTTTCTCGGTGCAGGTATAGGGATAAGTTTTCTTGTTCTTCTAGTTCTTTACCGCGTTGTCTTCGGACCGGGGGTCTATAACAGGATAGCGGCCATTTCTGCTATTGGCACCAAGTCCCTGATCATATTACTCATTATGGGCTTTATCTTTCATAGGGTAGATATGTTTGTAGACATCAGTATGGTCTACGCTCTGCTCAATTTTATAGGCTGCGTAGCTGTTGCCAAGTACCTGGAGATGGAGAGTTAATCGATATGATTGAAATAGGAATGATTGTAGTGTCTGTGATATGCATATTAGGCGGGATCTTTTTCTTTACCACGGCAACTATTGGGTTATTACGGTTTCCCGATTTTTTCGCACGGTTGCATGCAACGGGTAAAGGGGATACGCTGGCCGTTCTTTTATGCCTCATAGGCCTTGCTATCTATGAGGGGATTTCCCTGACTGGTTTGAAGATAGTTTTCATTGCGGTATTTATGGCCTTGGCCCAGCCCACCGCCACTCACGCTATTTCCAGGGCGGCATTCAGGCGTGGCGTTCAGCCGTGGATGAAAGGGGAGGATAAAAAGTGATTTTACCATTTGACATCATTATCCTTATTTTTGTGATGATATGTGGCATAGCCTCGATCACTGTGAAAGATCTTTTAAGTGCCGTTATGATCCTCGGGGCTTACAGTTTTTTCATGTGTATGATGTGGGCTGAAATGGGCGCCGTTGATGTAGCATTTACGGAGGCATCCGTTAGTGCCGGCATTGGAACTGTAGTATTTGTAGGTGCAGTGTTTAAAACCACCAGGAGGACGAAGGATTGAGAATTTTAAACCTGATTGTTGTAGTAATTACAGGAATAGTCCTTATTTACGGTACACTGGATATGCCCGGCTGGGCTGACCCGAATTCCCCTGCGAGCAGACACGTTTCTCCGCGATATATCACGAAAACAGTCCATGACACAGCTACACCAAATATGGTGACCTCTGTACTTGCCGATTACAGGGGTTATGATACCCTTGGTGAAACAACGGTGATCTTCTCAGCGGGGGCGGCCTGCATTTTATTGCTCAGAAAGAGGCGCGAAAAGAAGAAATAGGACGGAAAACTAAGAACCGCATACGTTCCAGGGAGTTTTAATATGCTCGATTTTATTGCTAGCAAGTACAATTACTGGATATATATAGTTTTGATGATGATTGGTTTCTATGCCATGATCGGCAAGAGAAATTTAGTAAAGAAAATTATCGGCATGAACATCTTTCAGACTGCGATCATTCTCTATTATGTTTCTACAGCCTGCAAGTGGGGTGGGGCTACTCTGCCGATCTTAACAGGTGGCCATGGCCACGGAGCGGTGGAACATGCCATTGAGGTTTCTAATTACATCAATCCGCTGCCACATGTTCTTATGCTCACAGCTATTGTGGTCAGTATTGCAACACTTGGTGTTGCCTTGGCCATAGTCATCATGATTTACAGAAAATATAACACTCTTGAAGAAGACGAAATTCTGAAGGCGATGAAATGATAGAACAGGCCCCTATTCTCATAGTAGTTATTCCCTTGATGTTTTCTTTTATCACACCGCTTATCGGGTGGTGGAAAAAAGAGCTCTGCTATCCCTGGGTCATACTGGCCCTTACCCTGTCGGTGCTCTGCTCCATTATCACATTAATGACAGTGCTCAGCACAGGAGTCATCCACTACCGCTTAGGAAGCTGGCTGCCACCGTGGGGTATAGAATATGTAATCGACTATCTAAATGCCCCGATGATGTTGCTGGTTTCGGGAATTGCGCTGCTTGTGGCCATCTATGCCAAGGAAAGTATTGAACAGGAGTTGCCGGGTAAGTTTGTTTATTTCTATACTGTATTTATTCTTCAGGTAACCGGATTTCTCGGTATAGTAATTACAGGTGACGCGTTTAATCTCTATGTATTCTTAGAAATTGCGTCACTGACAGGATATGCCTTAATAGCGGTAGGAGAAGAAGGAGCACCGCTGGCAAGCTTCAGGTATGTAATTATGGGAACTATCGGAGCCTGTTTTTATCTGCTGGGAGTGGGTTATCTGTACATAGTAACCGGTTCACTGAACATGGCTGATTTGGCTCAGCTTTTACCCAGTCTTTATGGTTCCAAGGTAGTCATGGTTGCGTTTGCTTTCTTTATGGTTGGTCTCGCTATAAAGATGGCGCTTTTCCCATTGCATACATGGCTGCCCGATGCGTATACCAAGGCGCCTTCAGCGGCCAGCGCCCTGCTCGCGCCGCTTATGACTAAAATTTCAATCTATGTCATGATAAGAGTAATGTTTACAATTTTCCAGCCAGACTTCTCCATCATTATGACTCACACAACGGACATTATGGTCTGGGTCGGTATTTTAGCTATTTTTGCCGGCGCAATCATGGCTCTTGCCCAGACAGATTTTAAAAGGATGTTATGTTACATCGTTGTAGCCGAGGTCGGCTATATGGTAGGCGGAGTTGGCCTTGCCAATACCATAGCTATTAAGGGAGCAATCCTGCATATTATAAATGATGCCGTGATGACCCTTGGTGTGTTCGCTGTTGCCGGCATTGTATGCTATCGTATGAAAAGCCACAATATCTCTGATTTTAAGGACCTCTTCAAGAAGATGCCTTTTACCATGACCGCCCTGGTTGTCGCCGCTCTTTCAATGATAGGTGTACCGCCCACCTGCGGTTTCTTCAGTAAGTGGTACCTTCTTCAGGGTGCCGTAGTCGCCGGTTCCTGGGCATTTGTCGTTGCACTGCTCGTATCGAGCCTGGTTAATGTCGTACTCTTTTTCCGGGTTTTTGAAATCGGGTACGTTTTTAATGAAAGCGATGATGGGCATGATTCTCACGCCCATGGAGACGAAGCGTCAGTCATTGATGAGGCACCGCTGAGCATGTTGATCCCGACGATGATAGTTGCTGTCGGAATCGTCCTTATCGGCATTTATAATCAGCCAATATTGATAAATATAATCGAGCATGCTGTCCCGAAGTTGTAACTCACGGAAAAGGAACCCCTCCATACAGCTGTAGAGCTTTGAAAAACTCTCGACTTATACCATATGGCGCGCAGTGGATTTCCATGCGGCGGGGATTAGAGGGGTTTTGGGGCTGATTTTACAAGGGTTTTTATGGCTTCCCCTAACGGGCTGGTAGCAACTCCCGCCTCGGTAATGATGGCAGTAATAAAATGATTCGGGGTTACATCAAAGGCTGGATTGTAGGCCTTCATACCATCCGGGGCAATTCTCATACCACGAATTGAGAGTACCTCTTCTTCGTTTCTTTCTTCGATAGGAATCTCATCCCCATCTCTTATAGCAATATCTATCGTGGACAGGGGTGCCGCCACATAAAAGGGGATAGTGTGCTGGGCGGCCAGAACGGCTAGTGAGTAAGTCCCGATTTTATTGGCAACGTCGCCGTTAGCGGCAATACGGTCAGCCCCCACGATGACCAGGTCTATCTTTCCCTGTTTCATGAGAAAGCCGGCCATATTATCTGTTATCAATGTAGCCGGAATATTGTTCCGCATCAACTCCCAGGCTGTCAGACGTGCTCCCTGGAGAACAGGCCGCGTCTCATCTACAAAAACGTGGAGTCCTTTTCCCTCCTCGCAAGCAGTCCTGATAACCCCCAGGGCGGTACCGTAGCCGGCCGTCGCCAGGGCGCCGGCATTACAATGTGTAAGGATACTGTCACCGTCTTTGATAAGACCCCTGCCATGCATTCCTATTTGCCTGTTTATTTCAATATCCTCTTCACATATTTTTACCGCTTCCGTCACCAGCGCGATTTTTATGGTGTCAATGCCTGATTTGAGCTCTCCCTCAAAACACCGCTTCATCCGCTCTATCGCCCAGAAGAGGTTTACCGCCGTCGGGCGCGTGTTAGAAAACTCATCGCATATCCCGTAAAATGAATTTTTCAGGTCTTCCTTGGATGAAACGTCCTGATTTTGCATACCGAGGGCAATACCCATCGCTGCGGCGACACCGATCGCAGGGGCACCCCTTATGGTCATATCATTTATAGCAGAAATAACTTCTGTGTAACTGCGGCAGGTAAAATACTTCTCCTCACGGGGCAGGGCTTTTTGGTCAATCACAACAACGGCGTCATTTGTCCAGGAAATTGTTCTAATCATAGGCACATATCATCTCGAGCCGATGAGGGCATCGGCCCCTACAAACTACACTGTAGTAGCGCCCGTTCCCCGAACGGGCTTATTCTTAATCCGCAAGCATCTTTTTAAGGAGTTGATTGACGAGTTTCGGATTGGCCTTTCCTCCGGATGCCTTCATGACCTGACCGACAAAATATCCGAAGAGTTTTTCCCTGCCGCCTTTATACTGTTCCAGCTGGGACGGGTTGGCTTCGAGGACTTCCGCGACGGTTTTTTCCAGAGCACCTTCATCGGTTATCTGTACCAGCCCTTTTTCTTCTATTATTTCCTTCGGGGAACGGCCGGTTTTATACATATCTTCAAAAACTTCCTTGGCAATCTTACCGCTGATCGTACCATCTTCTATAAGGTTTATCATATCCCCGAGCGTTTCAGGCTTAACAGGACTTGCTGTTACGTCAATTTTTTCATCCTTTAAATGTCCCAGAAAATCACCCATAACCCAGTTGCTGGCTATCTTCGGTTTACCGCAAACCTTGACAGTCTTTTCATAAAAATCCGCCAGGTCACGGCTCAAGGTCAAAACACCCGCATCATAAGGCGGAATCCCATACTCCCGGACAAATCGCTCCCTTTTTTTCATGGGAAGCTCCGGGAGGGTTCCCCTTACCTCCTCTATCCACCCGTCACTGATCACTATAGGTATAAGATCCGGATCGGGAAAGTACCGGTAATCATGTGCTTCTTCTTTCCCTCTCATGGAATGAGTGATCCCTCCGGAATCGTCCCACAGTCTCGTTTCCTGTATCACTTCACCGCCGCCCTCCAAGACATATTGCTGTCTTTTAATCTCATACTCAAGGGCACGCTGGACATTCCTGAAGGAGTTCATGTTTTTCAGCTCTGCTCTTGTCCCTAAGGCATCCTCTCCCTTTGGCCTTATGGACACATTGGCATCACAGCGGAAACTGCCTTCCTCCATATTACCGTCACAAATTTCAAGGTAGACCAGAATCTCGTGAAGCCGCCGCAAATAAGCCACCGCTTCTTCCGGGCTTCTCATATCGGGTTCACTGACGATTTCTATAAGGGGAACCCCCGCCCTGTTAAGATCCACATAACTCGAGGGATTGTTTTCATCGTGGATAAGTTTTCCCGCGTCCTCCTCCATATGGATCCTTGTAATACCTATTCTCTTCTTTTCGCCATTTGTCTCTACGTCTACATATCCGTCTTCTGCAAGCGGATAGGCATACTGGGAGATCTGGTACCCCTTCGGAAGGTCAGGATAAAAATAGTTTTTCCTGGCAAACCTGTTTTCCCCGTTGATACGGCAGTGGGTCGCCAGGGCCATCCTTATCGTATATTCCACCACCTTTCTGTTCATGACCGGAAGAACCCCGGGCATGCCGATACATATCGGGCAGGTGTGACTGTTAGGTGTCGCCCCGAATTTGGTGGAACAACTGCAAAATATCTTCGTGTTGGTGAGGAGCTGGGCATGAACTTCGAGCCCTATAACAACTTCGTATTCCATTATATTTCCGGTCTCCTGATTTCCAGTTTCGAATGTTTCTCGTAAGCAGAGGCCACCTGAATCAATTTTCCTTCTTTAAAATGGCCGGCCAGAAGCTGAAGCCCTATTGGAAGACCACCTTTTGTATAACCACAGGGGACAGAAATCCCCGGAATTCCCGCAAGGTTGGCCGATAACGTAAATATATCCGAAAGATACATCTGCAGAGGATCATCCGTCTTCTCCCCGATTTTGAAAGCCGGGGCAGGGGCTGTGGGGGTAAGAACGACATCGCATTTTTGAAATGCCTCCTCAAAATCCCTCTTGATCAACGTCCTCACCTGAGAGGCTTTCTTGTAATAGGCATCATAGTAGCCGGAGGAAAGGGCGTACGTGCCAATCATTATTCTCCTTTTTACCTCTGCCCCGAAGCCTTCGGAACGGGTTTTTTTGTACATCTCCAGAAGGCTATCCCCCTCTTTGAACTCGGACCGCAAACCGTATTTCACCCCGTCGTAGCGGGCGAGGTTCGAACTGGCCTCTGCAGGGGCAATAACATAATAGACGGCAACACAATATTCCGAATGGGGCAGGGAAACCTCTATGCATCGTGCCCCGAGTTTCTCCATGACCCCCATCGCACTTTTGACGGCATCAGACACCTCTGGATCAATCCCCTCAATAAAATATTCCTTGGGTATCCCGATAGTCCAGCCATCTATTCCCTTGGCAGTATATTCCCTGTAATCGGGAACTTCCATCGGAACAGATGTGGAATCCATCGGGTCATACCCGGCGATCACATTCATTAATATGGCACAGTCTTCAACATCCTTCGTGAAGGGGCCAATCTGATCCAGCGACGACGCAAAAGCTATCAACCCGAAACGTGAGACTCTCCCGTAAGTCGGCTTAAGCCCGACCACACCGCACATGGCAGCCGGCTGCCTGATAGATCCCCCGGTATCGGAACCGAAAGAGGCAATACATTCATCGGCGGCAACAGCGGCAGCGGAACCACCGCTGGAACCTCCTGGTATTCTCTCGAGATCCCAGGGATTTCTGGTAATGCCGAACCAGGAGGTCTCTGTCGACGAACCCATGGCAAATTCATCCATATTAGTCTTGCCAATAAATATGGCGCCGGCTTCCCTCAATTTCTTTACCACCGTAGAATCATACGGAGGGATATAGTTGTGAAGTATTTTCGATCCACAGGTCGTCCTCATACCTTTAGTACACATAATATCCTTCAGCGCGATGGGTATGCCGGTGAGGACTTTTAAGTTTCCCTTTTTTATATCTTCATCGGCTCGCTGCGCTTCTTCCAGTGCCGAATCACTAAGAAGTGTAATATAAGAATTCACCTTATCTTCAACTGCGTCTATCCTGTTACAAACTGACTCAACTATAGCGGAAGAGGTAGTCTCCCCCGCTTTTAACATCTCCTGCAATTGATGAATTGTTAACCGGTCTAATTCCATATAGTCTCCTACTCTATAACCTTCGGCACCCTAAAGGAGTTCTCCTTTTTATCGGGGGCATTGGCCAGTGCAAGGTCACGGCCAAGAGATTCCTTAACTACATCATCCCTGAAGGCATTATGCAAAGAGATCGCATGTGTCGTTGGCTGGATGTCAGGGGTGTCGACCTGATTTAACTTATCAATGTACATCAGTATGTCATTGAGCTGAGATGTAAATTTCTCCTGCTCCGCCTCATTAAAATGAAGTCTTGCCAGATGTGCCACATGGCCCACCTCTTCCTTTGTTATCATAAACCCTCCACATTTGAAGCTCCCCGCAGCAAGCTGCGGGGAATCTCCGACTGTTAATGAAATTTGTTGATTTTATTCGCTCGCTAACCCCGCTGCAAGCAACGGGGAATGCGCTCGCTGTTCAGTTCAATTTCGAGTCTTGTTGTCGTTCGCCCGGGATATTAATTTTGCGCTGAAAATTTTTCTGACAGCTTGATGATTATATTAGAACACCGGCCAAAACGGCTTGATCTGTTCAATAACCGTTCCAATGATCACGTCTATCGAACTGCTGGCCTCCCCTGCTGTTTTTGCCAGTTCCTCCTCGGTTACGCAAGTTTCTCCGCACATCTCATTCAGCACTACCTTTGCCGATTCGGCAATGCCGGCGATATGATAACCACCTTCAAGAGTTACAACAAATTTTCCACCACAGCAAGTATCGGCAATGTCGAGAAGGACCCGTGTCATCTTGCCGAAACCATCAGGCGAAACCTTCATTCCGCCCAGGGGATCATTGTAATAGATGTCAAATCCAGCGGAAAGCATGACCATATCAGGATTAAACTCAACGGCAACCGGCTGGAGAATCTGCCTGAAAATCTTCAGATATTCACTGTCCCCCGGCCCACTTCTGAGTGGTACATTTATGGTGTACCCTTCTCCTTTTCCCCTGCCAATCTCCTGAACACTACCCGTGCCGGGATAGAATGGATACTGGTGCGTTGAAAAATATATAATTCGAGGATCATCATAGAAGGAGTGCTGTGTGCCGTTTCCATGGTGCAGATCCCAGTCAATAATGAGTATTTTCTCCATACTGTAATTCTTTATCGCATGCAAAGCACCGATGGCGACATTGTTAAATATACAGAAACCGGCTGCCCTGTTCGCCTCCGCATGGTGCCCTGGAGGCCTTACAAAAGCAAAGGCGTTGTTCACTTCTCCCTTAACAACACTGTCTATGGCATTACACATCCCCCCTACTGCCAATTTCGCTACATCATATGATTCCGGTGATGTAGATGTATCTGGATCAAGTGACGTATGAGCCCTGCCGGCTGTACTGGCAACCAAGTCTATATAAGAAGACTGATGGATCATCCCTATTTCTTCATGAGTAGCATGGCGAGGTTCTATTTCGATAAATTTCCCCTTCATATCTGGAGCCTCGATCATTTCGTACATTGCTTCCAGTCTCTCAGGCGATTCCGGATGAAAAGGCCCCATTTCATGTCTTAGATATCTGTAATCTTTAACAATTCCTGTCTTTAAAGACATCTGCCACCTCCATATTTCTTAGCGTAACGTCAATGGATGCTGTTTGAGGTTTCTACCACACAACACTGTAAAAATCAAAAATTTTTAGAAACAACCAAGTGTTGTAAAAACCATTGACAAACATTCAAAACCATATATATTCCTTAACTCAAAGTTCTGAGTTTAAGGTTTTGAGTTCTGAGTTCAAATCGAGGCACGAAACTCAGAACTTTGAACTCAAAACCCAATGAGAAAGGATAATACTATGTTCGGTATTGGCATGCCTGAGCTTATAGTTATTCTTGTTGTGGCATTAATAATCATAGGTCCAAAAAAACTACCCGATATCGCTAAGGCCTTGGGGAAAGGGTTGTCCGAATTCCGACGGGCCACAAATGATGTTAAAGAAAACCTCAATGTAGACGGAATCAAAGATGAAATCGATGACATGAAGGATTCCCTTTTATATGGAGACGATGATAAAAAATCTCCCCCATCCGAAAAAGACGACAAAAAATAATAAAAACAGCTTCGAGTCTAAAGTTTAATGTTAAAACCTGAATCTCGAAACCCGAAACGTTAACATGGACAATACTACAGAAGAAAAACAGCCTGTCACTTCCCATCTGGAAGAATTGAGAAAAAGACTCATCTACAGTTTAATCGCGGTAGGTGTCTCTTTTCTAATATGCTTTACCTTTAAGGAATGGCTCTTCAAAATTCTTACCTTGCCTCTTATTGCCACACTCCCCGAAAACAGTTCCATGATATTTACGAGTCTCCCTGAGGCATTCTTTACGTATCTTAAGGTATCCTTCTTAGGAGCACTATTTCTCGCCAGCCCATTTGTCCTGTATCAGATATGGAAATTTATATCTCCGGGACTTTACGTATCAGAGAAAAAATATGCTTTCCCGTTTGTCCTTTTCTCCACCATCTTCTTTGTTGGGGGATCTCTCTTTGCATATTTTGTTGTTTTCCCTTTCGGGTTTAAATTCTTTGTCGGTTTTGCTACGGATTTTATCAAACCGATGCTTACCTTAAAGGAATTTCTCTCTTTCTCGTGTAAGCTTCTCCTCGCATTCGGCATCATCTTCGAACTCCCCATCTTCATGTTTTTCATGGCCCGGATAGGCCTCATAAGCTCCAGAACATTATCCGCCAAGAGAAAATATGCCATACTAATTATCTTCATTATTGCCGCAGTGCTTACCCCCCCTGATATTGTCACCCAGATAATGATGGCCATCCCGGTAATGCTGCTATACGAAATAAGCATCTGGGTCGTAAAATTGGCAGAAAAAAAGGAGGCCAAGGACACAGTATAATGGCCGGAGAAAAACACTCTCTCAAAAGTATAAAAAAAGGGAGCGATGGCAAAAAGGGTTTTATTTCCAGGAAAACTCTTCGGGGAATATTATTACTTTTAATCATCCCTTTTCTGGCTGGAAGCGGATTTTTATATGTGGCAATAAGAGACTTGCCAAGCATCGCCTCTCTCAAGGATTACAGACCAAGTATAATCACCAGGGTTTATTCCGACAATGATAAACTCATAGACGAATTCTACCTGGAGGATAGAAAGGTTATCTCTATAACACAGACTCCCAAAGTCGTTATTCAGGCCTTTGTTGCTGCGGAAGATGCGCGATTTTTCCAGCACGAGGGCATAGATCTACATGGTATAATTAGAGCTTTTTTCAGAAATGTAGAAGCCGGAAAAATCGTGCAGGGCGGAAGCACGATAACACAGCAAGTCGCTAAATCACTCTTCCTCTCCCCTAAAAAAAGTTATATTAGAAAATTCAAAGAGGCAATTTTAGCATACAGAATAGACAAATATCTTAAAAAGTATGAAATTTTGAATCTCTACCTGAACCACATCTATCTGGGACATGGCACATACGGAATAGAGGCCGCATCGCAAAGATATTTCAGAAAAAGTGCACGGGATCTCACCCTTTCTGAAGCAGCTGTTTTAGCCAGTCTCCCCAAGGCGCCCAGCAGGTATTCTCCTTTCTACCACCCCAGGAGGGCACTCCAGCGGCAGGCCTATGTCCTGAGTAGAATGGCCGAAGCAAAATATATCACTGAAGAAGAAAAAGAGCAGGCACTGAAAGCCCCCTTAGAACTCAAACAATCGAAACAAGAGGAGAAGATAGCACCCTACTTTACCGAAAATATCCGTCGGTACATTCAGACCAAGTACGGAAGCAATGTTCTTTATCGAGAAGGGCTTGAGGTCTACACTACTTTGAATATAGAGATGCAAAAGGCCGCCCGGACAGCTGTGGAGAAGGGGTTGCGGGAATTAGACAAGCGGCAGGGATACCGCGGTCCTCTCCGGAGAATACCGATGGAGGAATTTGACACCTTCCTGAGCGAAATCGACGAAAAGGTAGAAAAAGACCGCATCGTAAAGGCGATCGTCGTAGATATTGATAGCAAGCAAAAATTTGTACGATTAAGGATCGGCGAATATAGCGGCTCCATGGCCTTAGAGGATATGTCTTGGGCGAGGATACCGGACCCTGATGTGGCTCCAGGCAGCGTCAAGATCAGAAATCCTGCGGATGTCCTCAATGTCGGTGACGTAGTGGAAGCAAGAGTTATCGAAATATCAGAAACCGAAGAACATCACTTGAAACTGGCCTTGGAACAGGAACCCATCGTGCAGGGATCACTTCTCTGTATGGATGTGAAAACAGGAGAAATAAAGGCCATGGTAGGAGGAAGGAACTTTAAGAAAAGTGAGTTCAATCGAGCGACTCAGTCAAAAAGGCAGCCTGGTTCTGCTTTTAAACCATTCATCTATACAGCTGCCTTTGACAAAGGGTTGACACCTTCTACCATCATTATGGATTCTCCTATTATATTTAAAGACACCTTAAAAGACAGCCTCTGGAAACCACAAAATTATGAAGAGAAATTTTATGGGCCTACAACCTTGAGAACTGCTCTTGTTCATTCAAGAAACCTCGTAACGATAAAAACGCTCAAGGATATAGGAATAAATTATGCCGCAGACTATGCCGTCAATATGGGAATAAAATCCCCCCTTACAAGAGATCTCTCAATGGCCCTGGGAACTTCAGGCATAACTCTTCTGGAAATGGTCAGTACATACGGTGTCTTAGCAAACCAGGGGGGGAAAGTAGAACCGTATTACATCAAAAAAATTATTGATAGAACCGGCCATGTTTTTGAAGAGAACCTGCCCAAAACGGAGCAAGTTATAGATCCCAGAATTGCATGCATCACAATTAACCTACTTCAGGATGTGGTTCAAAACGGTACGGGGTGGAGGGTGAAGGCCCTCAAACGGCCGATAGCAGGCAAGACAGGAACAACAAATGATTTGAAGGATGCCTGGTTCATTGGATTCACTCCTTCCCTTGCATGTGGAGTATGGGTCGGTTTTGACGAAGAGACCCCATTGGGAAAACATGAAACCGGTTCCAGAGCAGCAAGTCCTATCTGGCTCTATTTTATGAAAAAGATTCTTGAAGAGACGCCTGCTGAGTTCTTCCCTGTTCCTCAGGGGGTTGTCTTCGTCAGGATAGATCCCCAAACAGGCCTCCTGGCAAAACCTGATTCCGAAGGATCCGTTTTTACCTGTTTTCTCGAGGGAACCGCCCCTACTGAATATGCACCAGAAGAGAATACCCATGAGAAGGAAGAATTTTTCAAATACGACCTTGATACACAAAGTGAAGCTCCCCACCCACAGGGCGGAGCTTCCCGGTAAGGAAATCGAAGATTCATGAGCCGAAGGCAAATCAATCGAAGATTCATGAGCAAAGCGAATAATTGGAGATAGTGAGCTTTTGCGAACAATATGTTTGTTTTATATTGCGCCCCTTACCCCGCCTACAGGGCGGGGCTTGTGGGTGCGCTCCCGGTCGGAACGAAAAAGATTCGTCGGGACAATAAAAAATTAGCTTGACAAGAGATTTTCTTTGTGTCAGATGAAAGATTCGTTTTAAAGGAAAAGGAGATTTACTGATGGTCCATCAGCTTTTGGCCGTAACAGTTACTGTAGTAAGTATACTCGTAGTAGTAGTTACGGGGACCGCTGCTTGACCCTTGTAAAGTATTAAAAGGAAAAAAAGCCGCGGACCCCGGGGAAGGTCCGCGGCTTTTTAAACGGAAGGCCGCACTTTGAAAGAGTTGCGGCTTTTTTATTAAGATAGGCAGGCATGTAAAAATGAAAAAAACAGGATCTGATATAATCTTAGAAACCCTGAAAGAAGAGGGCACCGACGTAATCTTCGGATACCCAGGAGCAAATACTCTACCCATCCATGATCGTTTAAGGGAGAGTCCTATTCGGCATTACCTTATGAGACATGAGCAGGCCGCTGCTCATGCTGCAGACGGCTATGCCAGAGCTACGGGCAAGGTGGGGGTTTGTCTTTCCACCTCGGGTCCAGGTGCCACCAATATGGTTACCGGTATAGCCACGGCCTATATGGATTCTACCCCTTTAATCGCTCTCACCGGCCAGGTAACCACAAATCTTCTGGGAAGCGATGCCTTTCAGGAAACGGATATTATCGGCATTACCATGCCCATAACAAAACACAGCTTCTTGTTAAATGATGTAAGGGAAGTGGAGTCCACTTTAAAAGAGGCTTTTGAACTTGCAAGAAGCGGCAGGCCGGGACCGGTTCTCGTAGACATGCCGAGAGATGTCCTGACTGCAAGTTACGCAGGGAAAAGCAGAAGCAATAATGGACAAAGATCAAAGAAGCAACATACCAGTCCCAAAGAAAAGCTTGAACAGATAAAGCACATTGCCACGTATTTAAACAGGGCAGAAAGGCCGATCATCATAATCGGCGGCGGCGTGAAACTGGGCAAAGCCTGTACCCAACTGAGCGAGCTGATTGAAAAAGGTCGAATCCCCTTCGTAACAACCATGATGGGTATTGGATCCATCGATTCCTCAAACGGTTTCAACCTTGGCTTCATAGGAACGCACGGTAACGAGTTGGCTAACAGCACCGTCCACCACTCGGATTTTATCCTGGCAGTAGGAACCCGCTTCAGTGATCGGAGCACGTCGACCATAGAGGAATTTGCTCCCCTTGCTACCATTGCCCAGATTGACATTGATCCGACTTCAATCGGCAAAAATATAAAGGTGGATCTTCAGTTGATCAGTGATATTGGTGAGGCGATAACCGAAATGATTCCACTGATAGAAAAAAAGGAAAGGCCTGAGTGGTTTCAAAGAATCAATAAAGAAAGAGAGCTGTCCGAAAAAAGAGGGTCCTGCGAAGGATGCGGCCCTGCCGGAAAACTTATCAGTATGATTCAGGACATTATGCCGGAAAAAACGATTGCGGTCGCCGATGTGGGGTTAAATCAGATATGGACCGTTCGTTCCTGGCAACCTAAAACGCCCCGCGGCCTGATCACCTGCGGGGGGATGGGTACCATGGGATTCAGTGTCCCGGCGGCAATAGGTGCAAAAATAGGAGTCCAGAACCAGGAAGTGGTAGCATTTTCAGGGGATGGTGGTTTCTATATGAACATCCAGGAGTTGGCAACAATAAGCTGTTATAACCTGCCGGTAAAAATTGTCGTCTTCAATAATGGTAACCTCGGCATGATACGCCAGCTCCAGGATCTCTTCTATGGCTCCCGGTTTAATGCCTCTGAACTCGGAAACAAAGTTGACATGGTAATGGTCGCCAAGGGATTCGGAATCGACGCCGGGAGGGTTTCGGTTAACGACCCCGAGTCCGGTATCGAAAAGATGCGTAAAACAGATGGACCTTATTTATTAGAGGTAATGGTAGATCCTGACGCATATGTTTTTCCGCTTATACCGCCCGGTCTATCGAACATAGAGATGATATATGGAAGGTCAGATTAGTGGATCGTTTAGATACAAAAACAAAAAGGGGAATTAAGAGATGAATGGTGAAGAACATCTAATATCAATGCTGGTTAATAATAAGCCTGGTGTACTATCACGTGTTGCCGGTGTATTCGGGAGACTCGGCTACAATATAGAGAGCCTCTGTGTGGCAGCAACAACCGATCCTGAAATTTCAAAAATCACCCTGGTTAGTAAATCGAATTCTGATTCCACCGAAAGAACGAAAAAGCAGTTGGAGAAACTGGTTGATGTTGTCGAGGTCACCGAGCTGAGTCAAATACAGTCTGTACAGAGAGAATTGATATTGATCGGAATAAAACTACACCAGGAACACAGAGCTGAAATAGCGCGAGCGGTTGATATATTTGGGTGTAAGATTATCTCGATGAAATCTGATTACTACATCCTTGAAGTCGTCGATAATAAAGAAAAAATAGAGACGGTCCTCAATTATTTTGCACCATTGGGTATCGAAGAAATTGCCAGAACAGGGGTAATTGCTCTGGAAAAGGAACAATAGCAGGGTGTCGAATAATATCAAATTTCTAAATATTTCCCTTGACAACATGAAGTTTCTTGTGAGATAGAGGGGTTGTTATATTTTACAGGATTGAGATAAAAGATGAAAAAGATCGAAGGTACCATTACCAGAATTGAAAGTGCCGTTATAATTATAGGCATAATTATATCCTTCTACATGGAGGCCGGGTAATGGTTTGATTTTTTTATAATGCTTGACAAAAAAACCGTTACCGGCTCTGGTAACGGTTTTTTTAATATCCTAAAACCAAAGGAGATATTAAGATGAAGTTAACAGGACCTCAAATTTTCACAAAGACCTTGCGTGAAGAAGGAGTAGAAATAATCTTCGGCTTTCCTGGTGGTGCTGTCCTCGACATTTACGACCAGATTCATAAAGAAAATTTTCCGCATATACTGGTCCGTCACGAACAGGGTGCGGCGCATGCAGCGGACGGGTATGCCAGATCATCGGGTAAAGTGGGCGTTTGTCTCGTTACTTCCGGACCGGGAGCAACTAACACAGTAACCGGTATAGCCACAGCATATATGGACTCCGTACCAATGGTTATATTTACCGGACAGGTTACATCACCAACCATCGGTACCGATGCATTCCAGGAGGCCGACATCACGGGAATTACAAGACCCTGCACGAAGCATAATTTCCTGGTTAGAAATATTGAAGATCTGGCAAAAACGCTCAAAGAAGCATTTTACATCGCCAGGTCAGGCCGCCCTGGACCGGTGCTGGTAGATCTTCCCAAGGATATCATGCAGTCCGAAACAGAATATAAGGAATCTAATTCTTTAAAATTAAGTTTCACCGAACCTAAATATTCTCCTGACCCTAAACAGCTTCAACAGGTTCTGAAACTTATAAAGAAAGCTAAAAGGCCTGTCCTGCTCGTAGGTGGCGGAATTGTACTTGGAAGAGCATCCAGTGAACTGAAAGAATTCGCCGAAAAGACCAAAATTCCCGTTACCGCAACTTTGATGGGTCTTGGTGGTTTTCCCGGAACTCACCCACTATGGCTCGGTATGCCGGGTATGCACGGCACCTATTATGCAAACATGTCAATATGTAATTGTGATCTTATGATAACCATAGGAACTCGCTTCTCTGACCGAGTTACGGGGAAAATATCCACATTCGCATCAAATGCGAAGATTGTTCACATTGATATAGATGCTGCTTCAATCAACAAAAATGTCCTTGCAGATATACCTATTATAAGCGACGCTAAATCCGCACTGCAGCAGCTAAACGAAATGTTAGACCAAAACCATTTTACCGTTCATGAGAAAGAAAGCAAAAAATGGCTTAATCAGATATCAGAGTGGAAAGCGTATGCACCCTTAACCTACCCTGAAGGTGATAAAATCAAGCCTCAGAGAGTCATTGAAACACTGTATAAGCTCACTAAGGGAGAGGCCATCATAGCAACCGAAGTAGGGCAAAACCAGATGTGGTCAGCTCTGTATTACCATTTCGATTACCCTAATACCTTCCTCTCTTCGGGAGGACTCGGTACCATGGGTTATGGTTTCCCCGCTGCCATCGGCGCGCAGGTTGCATTCCCTGATAAAACTGTAGTTGATATCGCCGGGGATGGAAGCATACAGATGAATATTCAGGAACTGGCTACTGCCGTAAATTATAAACTTCCCGTTAAGATTGTAATACTGAACAACGGGTACCTCGGCATGGTACGCCAGTGGCAGGAACTGTTCTATGAAAAGCGATATTCCCATAGTGACATAAGTCATAACCCGGACTTTGTAAAACTGGCAGAAGCTTATGGGGCCGTCGGTTTGAGAGCCACGAAACCGGAAGAAGTAGAACCGACACTAAAAAAAGGCTTGAATATTCCAAGAACCGTTGTAATGGATTTTCATGTTGAGCCGGAAGAAGGTGTTTTTCCTATGGTGAAACCGGGCACTTCCCTGATCGAAACAAAACTGAGAAAAGAAGAATTACTATAATTGAAGAAAGGAAAATGATGCCATGGAGAGGAAGGATCAGACAATTACATTTCTGGTAAACAACAAGCCGGATGTTCTTGCAAGGATTGCAGGAGTATTTAGCGCACGGAGCTTTAATATAGAGAGCATCAGTGCAAACATAACGATGAATCCCGAAATTACGAAAATTATTATTGTAACAAGAGGTGATACGGCAACAGTCACAAAAATCAAAAACCAGACAAAAAAACTGGTTGATATCCTTGAGGTTTCTCATTTAAAAGAAAAATCGTCTATTCAAAGAGAAATGATACTGATTAAAGTGAAACTAACGAATGAGAATAGAGGTAAGGTAATGGAGACCATAAAAGACTATAATTGCAGGTTAATCACCGTGGAAGCGAATCATTGTGTCCTGGAAGCAACAGGAAATAAAAACGAAATCAAGAATATCTTGAAACGACTTGAACGACTTGGTATAGAAGATCTGAGTAGATCAGGAATCTTAGCACTATAAAAACAAAGGAGTGATAACATGGCAAAGATTGATTTTGGTGGCAGTCTAGAAGAAGTAGTTACTTCGGAAGAGTTTTCCCTGGAAAAAGCAAGGGATGTCTTAGCGAATGAAACAATTGCCGTCCTTGGATATGGCGTTCAAGGTCCCGCGCAGTCCTTGAATATGAAAGATAACGGCGTAAATGTTATCGTGGGACAGTGGGAACAAGACAAAGTATTCTGGGACAAAGCGGTAAATGACGGCTTTAAACCTGGAGAAACCCTTTTTTCACTGGAAGAAGCGGCAGAAAGAGGAACAATTGTCGCAATGTTAATTTCCGATGCGGCACAGATGGCTGTGTGGCCGAGAATCAAGGGTTCCATGAAAGAAGGCGACGCCCTCTATTTTTCTCACGGTTTTTCCATCGTATACAAAGATCAGACGAAAGTTATCCCTCCGGACAATATTGACGTAATTATGGTGGCGCCCAAAGGTTCCGGAACCACTGTAAGGTCTAATTTCCTTGAGGGGAGCGGGATAAATTCCAGTTATGCTGTTCATCAGGATTATACCGGAAGAGCCGAGGAGAGGGCTATGGCTATGGGAATAGCTGTCGGGTCCGGATATCTCTTTCCGACAACCTTTGAAAAAGAGGTACACAGTGATCTGACCGGTGAGCGAGGCGTACTGATGGGATGTCTGGCAGGTGTCATGGAAGCCCAGTATAATTTATTTAGAAAGCACGGTCATAGTCCGAGTGAAGCATTTAATGAAACAGTTGAAGAACTTACCCAGAGTCTGATACGCCTGGTAGGCGAAAATGGGATGGACTGGATGTATGCAAACTGCAGTACCACGGCACAGCGTGGAGCGCTTGACTGGAAACCGAAGTTTAGGGATGCCGTGGCTCCCGTATTTGATGAACTTTATGATAGGGTAGTTTCCGGTGAAGAAACAAGGATCGTATTGGAAGCAAACAGCAAACCTAACTATATGGAAGGACTCCAAAAAGAACTGGGAGAGATACGAAATTCCGAAATGTGGAGAGCAGGAACTGCTGTTCGTGCACTCAGACCGGAAAAACGCAAAAAGAAGTAAGGTGAGCTGTCAGCAATCAGCCACCAGCTTTCAGCAAAATACAAAATTAGACAGAAGACTGCTCCATTTATTTTGCTGATGGCTTAATGCTGACCGCTAAACGCTTATAGAGGAGGAACCTATGCGAAGTGACCTAATGAAAAAAGGCATGGAAAGAGCGCCTCACCGATCGCTCTACAAGGCCATGGGATACACCGACGAGGAACTCTCACGACCGATGATCGGTGTTGTAAATTCAGCAAACGAGATCATACCCGGCCATATCCACCTCGATGTGATTACGGAAGATGCAAAGGCAGGCATCCGGATGGCAGGAGGTACACCGGTAACATTTCCAGTCATCGGGGTCTGTGACGGCATTGCAATGGGGCACGCGGGAATGAAATACTCCCTTGCAAGCAGGGAACTCATCGCCGATTCCATTGAGATAATGGCAACGGCACATCCTTTTGACGGACTGTTAATGGTTACCAACTGCGACAAGATTGTACCGGGAATGCTGATGGCGGCTCTTCGTTTGAATATTCCTACCATTGTTGTCAGTGGAGGTCCAATGCTGGCCGGTCATCTGGATGGAAATACGGTGGATCTGATCACTGTCTTCGAAGGGGTCGGAAAAATAAAATCGGGGAAAATGACTAAAAAGGCATTGAAGGCACTTGAGGATTGTGCATGTCCCGGATGCGGTTCATGCTCCGGAATGTTTACGGCAAATTCCATGAACTGCGTAACCGAAGCCCTCGGGCTCGGGCTCCCCGGAAATGGAACTATTCCCGCCATTGATGCCGCCCGCAGACGCCTTGCCAAAAAAGCGGGCATGCAGATTATGAATCTCGTCAAAAAGGACATCCGGCCAAGAGATATTGCTACACTGGATGCCTTTAAAAATGCCATTGCCGTGGATATGGCTCTCGGCTGTTCCACCAACACGGTCCTCCATATTCCCGCTGTTGCCCACGAAGCAGGAATAACCCTGGACCTTGACCTGTTCAACAAAATCAGCGAGAAAACAGCAAATATCTGCTATCTCAGTCCTGCGGGGCCTCACCATCTTGAAGACCTTGATATGGCAGGAGGAATTCAGAGCGTCATGAAGGAGATAAGCAAAACAGGCGGCATCAATCTCGAATGTATGACGGTTACAGGAAAGACGGTGGGCGACAACTTAAAAGGGGTTAAGGTCAAAAACCGTGATGTTATACGATCTATCGAAGATCCATACAGTAAAGAGGGCGGCATAGCCATACTGAGGGGGAACCTCGCTCCCGATGGCGGCGTGGTCAAACAATCGGCCGTATCGCCCGATATGATGGTGAATGAAGGTCGTGCCCGTATCTTCGATTCTGAAGAAGATTCTATCGAGGCTATCTTAGGGGGCAAAATTCATCCCGGTGATGTCGTTGTAATCCGCTACGAAGGGCCGAAAGGTGGCCCTGGGATGCGGGAAATGCTTTCACCCACATCGGCCATCGTGGGAATGGGTCTTGATAAATCAGTGGCTCTCTTAACAGACGGCAGATTCAGCGGGGGCACGAGAGGAGCCGCCATAGGACACATATCTCCCGAAGCGGCTGAAGGAGGACCTATCGGTCTTATAAAAGAGGGAGACACCATTGTTATTGATATCCCGAATAAAAAGATCGATTTAAAAGTGGATAAAAAAGAACTGGATAGGAGGAAAAGGGCTTTTAAACCCAAAGAGCCACCCATCAAGACGGGCTACCTTGCAAGATATGCCAAAATGGTCACATCGGCAAGTACCGGGGCTATCTTTAAAGATTAACCTAATGCAAAAACTCTTCCTCTTCGATTTTGACGGAGTTGTTGTCGACTCGTTAGAACTATACGAAAAAGCTGTTAACCTATGTTTGAAAAAAATCGGAAGTCCATTCATAAGGAATCGTTCCGATTTTATGGCACTTTTTGAGGAAAACTTTTACGACTCCATCCGCAAGAAGGGGGTTAATGTTGAAAAATTTACTAAAATGTCGGCGATTATCGCTCCGACATTGAATTATGACGAGGTTTCCCCGCACTATGATCTGGCACCCGTCCTCGCAAAACTCAAGAAAGACAACTTTCTGCTAATTATTTCATCCAACTCGAACTATGCCATAAATCTGATGCTCTCAAAGTACAAGTTTGACCTTTATTTTCAAGATGTTATGGGATATGAACACACATTCAGCAAGAGCGAAAAGATTATCCAGTCCATGAATACGTTAAAGGTTGCAAAGGAAAAAACCTATTACATAGGAGATACAGCGGGGGATATCAAAGAAGGAAAAGAGGCCAAGGTTAAAACTGTCGCGGTGACATGGGGATGGCACTCAAGGAAGAAACTGAAATCAACCAGCCCGGATTATATTATCGACACCCCCGAGGAGCTTTTGCGAATTTGAAGACCCAGGTGCTTGTATTCCCTGAAGCACGCTTTCAGAGCGTCGACCAACTGGATTTTCAAAGAATAAAAGAACTTGACAATTATTGACTTCTTTTGTATTCATTTAGTGTATCTTTCGAAGAGGAAGAATCTTGTGAAGCCAACAACAGTTATTTTAAAAGCAAGAATGGCAGCCAGGGCTAAAAGCCCGTGGTTTGTGGTTAGTTGTAGCCATTGACAACATAAAATTTCTCAGGCCATGGGCAAAACCAGATTCAGACGTTGTCCATGGCCTTTTTGTATTTATCAAAAGCCCTGGACAGTAGTTATTCGGGGCTTTTTTATATTATTCAGATTGAATTTTTACACATTGTACAGGAGATATCCATTATGGAAACAACGAAAAGCTTAATAAAATTATCTGACAGGATGGATTTCCTGCCTCCTTATCTTTTCGGCAAAATTAATGAGGTTAAACTGAAAAAAAGGAGGAGAGGAATAGATATCATAGATCTCGCCATGGGCAATCCCAGCGATCCAACTCCCCAGCCGATCATAGATAAGCTGCGTGAAGCCGCCCAAGATCCACGAAACCATCGCTATTCAGCAGCGGCAGGTATCTACAATTTCCGCAAAGAAATTGCGAAATACTATGAAACCCATTATCAGGTCTCGCTAAACCCGGATGATGAAGTATTGTCTACGATAGGGTCAAAGGAGGGTGTTTCACATCTTTCCCTGGCACTGCTGGGCCTAGGGGATACAGCCATCGTCCCTGTCCCTGCTTTTCCAATACATATCTATTCAGTTGTTATTGCCGGCGGAAACGTCATACATGTTCCGATTGTAGACGACGAAAAATTTCTTAAAACAGTTGATCATTTATGCAAAACAACCCTGCCAAAACCCAAGGTACTTTTTCTCAATTACCCGCATAATCCTACCACAAAGACAGTGGAAATCGGATTTTTTGAGGAGATCGTTAAAATGGCAAAGAAAAACAATCTGATAGTTGTCCATGATTTTGCTTATGGCAGGATAACTTTTGATGGCTACAAGGCACCAAGCCTCCTCCAGGTGAAAGGGGCAAAAGATGTCGGAGTAGAATTTGGAACCATGTCTAAATCATATAATATGGCAGGTTGGAGGGTCGGCTACTGTGCCGGAAACTCAACTATCGTAGGTGCCCTGGAAAAAATAAAGGGCTACTATGATTATGGTCTGTTCCAGGCCATTCAAATCGCAGCTATCATAGCTTTAAGGGACTGTGAAGACTTTATAAAGACTCAAGTCTCTGTTTATGAAAATAGGCGCGATGTACTTTGCGATGGGCTCAACAGTATTGGATGGAACGTAGAGAAACCAAAGGCTTCTATGTTTGTCTGGACACAGATACCCGAACAATTTAAAGAAATGGGCTCACTCAATTTCGCCATCAAACTTATGAAGGAAGCTGAAGTCGCCGTTTCTCCAGGTGTCGGTTTCGGAAAAGAGGGTGAAGGATACATCCGGATGGCACTGGTTGAAAATGAAAACCGGACCAGACAGGCCATAAAGCAGATAAAACGGGTGTTAAACGGGAAAACTAACAAAAAGATCACCTGAAAAATCGTTCAAGCCTCAACACAGATTGGTGTGTCTTTCTTTTTACCTCATACTGCCGAAAATCGAGTGCTCATTACTTTCATCTCTACATCCCAGTTATTCATGCTCTTTCCCTTGACATACGGGAGAGCGATAAATATATTATTGGCAACGAATAACTATCCACGCTTCAGACCCTACTCCTGTGAAAACATGAACTACCTCTGTAAAAGTGGTGTAAAGCTTTTTCTAAAAAAATTAATTTGGTAAGGGCTATGGAAGATCATATCATAAAGATGTTTAAAGAAAGCAGCCAACTCAAAGAGGTCTTCGTTAATGAAAACCTTGTTGGGATTGTAAAAGTTATTGAAGTTATAACAGAAGTCCTCAAGGGAGGTAATAAAATACTCCTCTTCGGAAACGGAGGAAGCGCTGCTGATGCTCAGCATCTGGCAGCAGAATTTGTAAACAGATTTGTGATAGAAAGACCTCCCCTCCCGGCAATTGCCCTCAGTACTGATACCTCTGTAATAACAAGTATTGGCAACGATTATGATTTTTCAGAAATTTTTGCCAAGCAGATAAGGGCAATAGGAAAACCCGGAGATGTAGCCTGGGGTATAAGCACCAGCGGCAATGCCCCTAATGTCGTAAATGCCCTGGAGACAGCAAAAAAAATGAACCTGATTACAATCGGCTTTACAGGAAAAGATGGAGGCAACGTCCTTAAAATAGTCGATTATTCCTTGAATGTTTCTTCGAATAGTGTCCCTCGAATTCAAGAAGTTCATATTACAACAGGACACGTCATCTGCGAAATGGTGGACTACAAGTTATTTCAAAGACCGGAGGGTAAATAGTGACAGACAAAAAAGTGAGAGATAACCAAAGTAACACCGGGAAAAAAAATGGGGAAAACAGCAAGAAAAAAAAAGATGTCAAGGATACAGATAAAATAGAACTTCAGGAAAAGCCAACGGAAGAGAACGACAGAAATCTCCTTATGAATCTTGGGGAACAGGGGACAGAAGCAGCCGAAAATTATGATAAATTTTTACGCGTAGCTGCGGAATTTGACAATTATAAGAAACGAGTTGCAAAAGAACGAATTGACCTCATAAAGTACGGCAATGAAACTCTCGTCAAAGATATGTTGCCGATAGTCGACAGCCTCGACAGGGCGCTGGAACATGCCGGTAACCTAGAAGATTTTGATGCATTTATAAGTGGTTTTAAGCTTATCCAGAAACAATTTCTCGATTGCCTGGACAAACATGGTGTGGAAAGGATTCAATCAGTTGGAATGGATTTTGACCCCAGCATCCATGAGGCAATGTTACAGGTAGAAAATAAAGGGCTCGGAGAAAACAAAATTGTGGAAGAATTTGAAAAGGGATATTTTTTGAACGGGAGGTTGTTGAGACCTGCAAAGGTTTCCGTTTCGAAAAGTGTGAAAAAATAGAAGAATAATTTAGATGATAAATAGGAAATATTAAGGAGGTTTACTTTAAAATGGGAAAAATAATAGGTATTGATTTAGGAACAACAAATTCGTGTGTCGCCGTGATGGAAGGAGGAGATCCTACTGTCATAGCCAATCAGGAGGGAAACAGGACAACCCCTTCTACGGTTGCCTTTACCGACAGTGACGAGAGGCTGGTGGGACAAACCGCCAAAAGACAAGCGATAACCAATCCTGAAAATACCGTTTATGCCATAAAGAGACTCATTGGAAGAAAATTTTCCTCCAAAGAGGTTCAGCATGACATAACTATCAGCCCCTTCAAGATTACCGAGGCTAAAAATGGAGATGCGCAGGTTACCGTAAAGAGCAAAAATTACAGTACACCGGAAATATCTTCAATGATTCTGGTAAAAATGAAACAGACTGCCGAAGATTATCTCGGTGAAAAGATTACCGACGCGGTAATCACTGTGCCCGCGTATTTTAACGATTCTCAGAGACAGGCAACAAAAGACGCAGGAAAGATTGCCGGCCTGAACGTTCTGAGGATTATCAATGAACCGACCGCCGCCGCTCTCGCTTACGGTCTTGACAAGAAAAAGGATGAAAAGATCGCAGTATTTGACCTTGGTGGAGGAACCTTTGACATATCCATCCTGGAGCTGGGTGATGGTGTTTTTGAAGTTAAATCAACAAATGGAGACACCCACCTGGGAGGGGAAGACTTTGATCAGAAGTTAATGGATTACCTGGCCGACGAATTCAAAAAAGATCAGGGTATAGACCTGAGAAATGACAAAATGGCCTTACAAAGGATCAAGGAAGCGGCAGAAAAGGCGAAGATGGAACTTTCTACCTCGATGGAAACCGATGTTAACCTTCCCTTTGTTACCGCTGACGCATCAGGCCCCAAGCATATGAATATAAAACTTACCAGGGCTAAACTGGAGATGCTGGTTGATGACCTGGTAGCAAAAGTGGAAGCTCCCTGCAAAACTGCTCTCAAAGATGCCGGCCTTACGACAAAAGACATAGATGAGATTATCCTGGTCGGGGGCATGACCCGAATGCCGGCAGTTCAGCAAAAGGTCAAGCAGATATTCGGAAAAGAACCAAGTAGGGGAGTTAACCCTGATGAAGTCGTTGCGATAGGAGCTGCAATTCAGGCAGGGGTGTTAGCCGGTGACGTAAAAGATGTCTTGCTGTTAGACGTAACTCCTCTTTCATTGGGAATAGAGACATTGGGTAGCGTTATGACCAGGCTGATTGAAAAAAACACGACCATTCCCACAAAGAAAAGTCAGATATTTTCTACCGCCGCGGATAATCAGCCTGCCGTGAGCATCCATGTGCTCCAGGGAGAACGTTCCATGGCAGGAGACAACAGGACACTCGGAAGATTTGAACTGGTAGGTATTCCCCCGGCACCGAGAGGTATTCCTCAAATAGATGTTACATTTGATATCGATGCCAACGGTATCGTTCATGTTTCCGCCAAGGACATGGGAACAGGAAAGGAACAGAGCATCAAGATCACCTCTTCGAGCGGTCTTTCTGAAGAAGAAATAAACAAATTAGTGAAAGAAGCCGAGTCGCATTCTGAGGAGGACAAAAAGAAGAAAGACTTAATCGAGGCCCGAAATCAGGCTGACTCAATGATTTACAGTGTTGAGAAAAATCTCAAAGAGTTTGGAGATAAGGTAGGTGCAGGGGAAAAGACAAAAATCGAAGAGGCCATTGCAAAAGTTAAGACGGCCATAGAGGGTGATGATGTCGATGCCATAAAGGCTTCCCAAGAAGAGCTGACCCAGGCATCCCACAAGCTTGCTGAGGCCATGTATGCCAAAACAGCAACAGAACAGGCAGGATCAGAAGCAGGCACATCTGCCCCGGAAGAGGAAGGAAAGGGGGAATCCGAAAAGAAAGAGGATGATGTTGTAGATGCTGATTTTGAAGAGGTCAAGTAAAGGCACCTATCAGCGGTCAGCAATCAATCATCAACTTTAAGGATGATATGCCCGGAAGTCATAATAATTGACCGGGGGCGCAACGAAAATAAACATATTGTTCGCAACCGCTCACTATCTCCGATTATTCGCCTTCGGCTCATGAATCTTCGATTTCCTTGCAGGGAAGCTCCTTGCCCGTGAGGGGGAGCTTCCCTTTCGGGCATTTTTATTTTAATTCGAATGTATAAAAAAATTTGCAACAGGAAAGATTACTTCAATGGTAACCCGTTTTCCTAAGATTACTGTTTTTTCGATTCGGCTCCTCTTAATTTGTGCCCTTGTTCTTACTTTCATTCTACCGGCCTTGTCTTCATCATATTCAACCAGTCAAAATCCGGAATGTCGCGTAACACTGCTTAAAAACAGAGATTACTTTCCGGCCCTGATAAAGGCAATCGACGGCGCCAAAAAAGAAATTGTCATGTCCTTTTTTCTGTTTAAAACGAATGGATACCCCAACAACTGTCCCGATATTGTTGTCGCTCATCTCATTGGTGCGGCAAGAAGAGGTGTTACGGTGAAAGTTATCCTTGAAACGGACAGGGATTTAAATCTCGACAAAAATAATAGAGAAACCGGAATTAGATTGAAAAACGGAGGAATTGACGTGTATTTTGATCGCCCGACAACAAAAACTCACACCAAGGTAGTTGTCATCGACAAAAGATATACTTTTCTGGGAAGCCATAATTTGACTAACTCTGCATTGAAATACAACAACGAGCTCTCAATTTTCATAGATTCCACAAAGGTGGCCGGGGAGACACTTAGTTATATAAATTCACTTTATAGGTAGTTCAGAGTTCAAAGTTTAAAGTTCAAATCGAAACCCGAAACTCGCAATGAGGAGAAAAACTTGATTTTAACAAGGTGGCTTAGGACATTTGTGGTCTTTTGTTTTGTCCTTATCCTGCTCTTAGCGGGATGTGCCAGAATACCCTTAGTTGAAGAAGAAAGATTGTTGATGCCACCTGAAATTCCTAAAGAATTCCTCTTTACATTCAACAATGCTGAGAAGACATTCCATGGAGGAATGTTAGATGAAGCACTGAGTCTCTATGGAGAAATTCTAAAACAGCATCCTCCGGAAGACTTGGCAGCATGGACTTATTTCAAGACAGGTGAGATATATATTATCAAAGGAGATTTTGAGGAAGCCGTTAAATTTTTTGATGCAATGGCTGAAAAATTCCCAAGAAATCCACTCTACAATGAGGCCCGCTATCAACTTGCTTTCTGTTACTCCAATCTGGGAAGGTATGATGTTTCCCTCAAAATAGCAGAGAAGCTTCTGAAAGAGAAGGTTTCACCCTACCAAAAAGCTCGAATATTGACGCTTGTCGGTGACAACTTTGTCGGACTTGGAAAACCTTATGACGCCTTTGCATACTATATGAATGCTCTCAAGAACAATTCCTCTCCAATTCTTACAGAGGATATAAAAAAGAAGGTCACAGACATTATTGATAAAAGGTCATCCATAGACGAACTTGAAAGCCTATACCAATCCCAATGGTATGGATACCCCCGGGGATATATCCTCTTTGCCCTCGCCGAGACCTATTATCAAAACAAGGATTTTAAAAACGCAAAGAAATACATCGATAAATTCCTCTTCTATCACGGGAAGAGCCACCCTCGCTTCGAAAAAGCGACAAAGCTTCATCAGAGGTTAGAAGAGATTGAAACGGTAGACCGCCATGCCATAGGCTGCATTCTCCCTCTCACCGGAAGATATGCCCTCTATGGAAACAAAGCATTAGAAGCTATTATTCTCGCAACCGGAATATTCGACCCTGAGAAAAAAAGCCCGATAAAACTTATCATTGAAGACTCTAAAAGCGATCCATCAACAGCCAGAGAGGCGGTCGTCAAATTGGTCAAAGAGGATAATGTGATCGGCATTTTGGGCCCTCTCGGAAGCGCAACCGCCCTTGAGGCTGCCAAGGAAGCTCAAAAACTTAACGTTCCAATACTGACACTGACTCAGAGTGAGGGAATAACCAAACTTGGAGACTACGTATTCCGGAATTTTCTGACCAGTCTAATGCAGGTAAGTACCCTTGTGAAGTACTCTATTCAAAACCTTGGGATAACCACATTTGCCATACTTTATCCAAGAGATAACTCTGGCATTGAAATGATGAACCTATTCTGGAACGAGGTGCTGCGCTGGGGAGGGGAAATAAGGGGTGTGGAGTCATATGATAGCAACCAGACAGATTTCGGAAGAGAAATCAAATCATTAACCGGCCTCAATGCTGTGGAAAAGAAAGAAGAGACAGAGGAGAAGCCAGAACCGATAATCGATTTCGATGCCCTTTTTATTCCCGATTCACATTCCAAGGCAAGGATGATAGTCCCCCAGTTGGCTTTTTATGATGTAACAGGAATTCAAATACTCGGTACCAACAGCTGGAATTCCCCACAGCTTCTCGAGGGAGAAAGTAAATACCTTGACGGAGCCATTTTCGTTGATGGTTTCTTCCAAGATAGTTTTTATCCTGATGTCAGGAATTTTATTGATAATTTTTATGTTACCTACGGCAGGAAACCTGATGATTTAGAAGCCCTGATATACGATGCGGCCAGCATCCTGGTACATATTTTAAACAAAAACAAAGCCGAGATAAGAGACGATTTGAGAATCAATCTTTTAAACTTAAAAGATTATCCCGGAATTACAGGAAAAACATCCTTTTCAGAAACGGGAGAAGTAGAAAAGTCCCTCTTCGTTCTCACGGTAAAAGGGGAAAATTTCGTTCAGATCAATTAGGGTTTTTGTTCGTAATATCTGTCGAGCAACTGGACAAGATTTAAAGATTCAGCAGATACTTTATGTCGTTCCAATCCCTCCTTGAACTGCATTACACATCCCGGACAGATGGAAGCGATACAATCCGGCTTTAAATCTCGTATCGATTTGACCTTGAGATCAAAAATCTTTCTCGATTGTTCCGTATGCAAAAAAGTGTACCCGCCTGCCCCGCCGCAGCATCCTTCTTCCATTTCTACCATTTCTTTTACGATTTTCCTTAAAATCTCCCTCGGCTGTCTGGTAACTCCGGCCGCAACCAGGTGGCATGAATCATGATAGGCCACTTTCAGATCAAGCTTCTCCCGCAGCCCACATTCAATGTCCTTAGAATATTTAATCAAAAACTCACTGATATCATAAGAGATACCGGAGATAAACGCTGCCTTTTCACGGTATTCCTCGTCATTTTCAAAAATACGGGCGTAGTCTTTGAGCCTTTCGGTGCATGAACCGCAGGTGGATACGATTGCTTCAAACTCTCGGCTTTCAAAATTATCCACAATCCTGCGCGCATTATAGAGGGCCTCTTTTTCGTAACCGTAATAACTCATCGGAAGGCCGCAACACCCCTGACCGGGAATAAATACCTCAAAACGATTTTTCTGAAGTACCCGGATAGTGGCTTCCACTACACCATCATCGACTATCATGCTTCCGCATCCGATGAACAGGGCGACTTTCATCTTAGGGTTTTTAACCGGCTCTATTAGTTTTTTAGCTCTTTCCACCAAGTCGTCTTTTCTCAGGTCAGGAAGGTACCTGTTTTTATCCCAACGTGACCACTTCACGGAATCATTATAGATGAAAGGGATATATCCCATCAAAGACCGCACAAAGGGATTATCATAAAGCGGTTTTGTTTTTGCCATAATTCTGGCAACTTTTTTGAATTTCTCAAAGTTATAAGTCATAAGCCGGACAAGAAATCGAGTATTGGAAAAAGCACCGGGGTTCTTGGCTTTTTCCTGTTCCAGAAGAAGACAAACATCTACTCCACTGGGGCACCTGATATTACACTTTTTACAACCCAGGCAGAGAGAAATCAGTTCATTAATCTTTCTTATATCTTCCTGAACAGTATCCTCTCGATTTTTAAATCTAATCAACTGTAACAGCGGCCTGCCTCCTTCTTCCCCTCCTTCGATACGAAAAACGGGGCATACCTCTTTACAGTAACCACAATCGATACAAAAACGCTCCTCATCGCTTACATAATTTAAGGGATACTTCAGATCGTCAGTTACCCTTCGTTCACCAAAGATTACCCCCGGATTTAAGATTCCCCGGGAATCAAATATCTCTTTAACGTCTCGCATATATCCGAAAATCTTTGCCCCCCACTCTTTTTTCAGATAATTGGTGCGAATTCGTCCTATCCCGTGTTCCGCTGTTATAGTACCCCGATATTTGAATACCGTTTCGTAGACCTCATTCATCAATTTGATAAGCAGCTTTTTCGATTCGTTATCATCGAGATTAATCAGTGGTCTCAGATGGAGATTACCATCGCCGGCATGTCCGTATATTCCAACAATCAGGTCATACTTTTGGAAAATTTTTTCAAGATCACCGATAACATCCGCCAGATTAGAAGCTTCAACTCCTATATCTTCCACAAAGGCTGCCGGTTTCAGCTCTTTACTATAGGTTGACAAGAGGGGAACCAGCGACTTTCTCGCTTCCCACAGTTGGGCCTGTTTCTCTTCGTTTTCCGTCTCCGAACGTATTTTCCGGCAGAGGCGATAGCCCTTCTTTTCAATCATCTTTTTTAGCTCATCTGTCTTCTTAAACCTCTCTTCTCCCTCAAATTCGACCAGAAGCATATGCGCTTCCCCTCCGGGTATTCCAAGGCCGGGATATCGCTCCTTCACCAACCCCAGGGAAGTGACATTCATCAACTCAATTGCGGACGCCCCCATTTCCTTGATACGGGAAACAGCATCTCCTGCTTCCTGGAGTTTTTTAAAGTAGATAAGACTGGTTGCTTTTCCCTGAACAATCTTTTTCACTTCCAGCTTCAGCCGGGTAAAAACCCCTAATGTCCCTTCACTCCCTACCAGAAGATGAGAAATGATTTTACCGGACTCATGGTGCTTAAAAAATACACTTAGATTATAACCACTTGTCGTCTTGATCCCTTTTTTCGCCTCAAATATTTCTTTTACTTCCTGATCTTTCCTTATCCTGTTTCCTAAATCGGTGATCTTTGCCCTTATCTCTTCGGGAATGGTCACCGGGTGGGAAGTGTCTGCCAGAACCCCGTCAGCAGTTACAAACTCCACCGTTTCAAGATAGTCGTCCATGGAACCATACTTTACCGACCGGGCACCACTGGCCTTGTGGGCAATATTCCCCCCGATCATACATATCTCTCTGCTGGAAGGTTCCGGAGGCAGAAAAAGACCCTTCTCTTTGAGATAGTGGTTCAAATGGTCATAAATAACCCCCGGCTCCACGTCTACGAAAAATCTTCCCTCTTTCTCCTCCAGATCCAGTATACGGTTCATATTACGGGAAAAATCGAGGATGATCCCCTCGCCCAGACAGGATCCCACCAGATTCGTTCCCGCAGTCCGTGCGGTTATAGGAATTTTATACTCATTGGCTATTTTCACGACGGCAATTACATCCTCGGCATCCCGGGGACAAACAATAACCGTCGGACTTACCCGGTAGATACTGGCATCGTATGAATATTTTTCCCGGGAAACATTGTCGGAATAGACTTGACCTGTAATCTTTTTTTCCAAGGCCTTAATAGCTGCTCTTGAATCTCTGTTCATTTTAAACCTTCTATTATTGTCAACTCTCAGCCTGTCATTTCAGGCTTGAGTAGTCTACTCTTCCTTATCTTACAAAATAATCCCGACAATCGCACCTGTCATGCATGTGGCAAGTGTGCCCGCTATGATGGACCGGAATCCCAGAGAAATTATTTCATCCCGTCTTTCGGGGGCCATCGTTCCCATGCCGCCTATCATGATCCCCAGGCTGCCCGGATTTGCAAACCCGCACATGGCGTATGTCATGATCAGCAAACTCTTGGGACTCAAAGCGCCCTGCGGAAGATTGCTCATATCAATATAGGCTATCAACTCGTTGAGAATCGTTTTGGTTCCCATCAGCGATCCCGCGGTCAGCGTCTCCTTCCATGGAACGCCCATCAGCCAGACGACGGGGGCCATGATATATCCCAAAATTTTTTGAAGGGTTATCGGGTCTCCCCCGATATTCGGCAGAAGACCCAATATAAGATTGACAAGATAGACAAGGGCCACGAGCACTATCAGCATCGCTATAATATTTATAAGAAGCTGCACTCCCTGAACCGTCCCCCTGGTGATTGCGTCCATAGAGCTCATCGCCTCTTCCGGAGAAGTTAATTCACCTGGCGTGGGTGTGCTTGTTTCCGGTACCATAATCTTGGAAATGGTAATCGCTGCCGGAACACTTATAATGGAAGCCGTCAGGATATGGCCCATCACATCGGGAATGCTTTTGCTCAATATGGTTGCGTAAAGCACCATGACCGTACCTGCTATTGTTGCCATGCCGCAGGTCATGATAGTGAATAGCTCACTGCGGGTCATATCTTTCAGGTAGGGACGAATTAAAAGAGGAGATTCCACCATCCCCACAAAAACGTTGGCCGACACCCCCAATCCTTCCGCACCCCCTATGCCCATCGTTTTTTGTAATGCCCAGGAAAAAGCTTTCACGACAACAGGCAGGACTTTCCAATAAAATAAAAGCGCAGAGAGGGCGCTCATCACGAGCACGAGGGGAAGTCCTCTGAAGGCCAGGATAAAGCTTGATCCCGGATACGTCTCAACAAAGGGAAGCCTCCCTCCTCCCAAATAACCGAAGACAAAGGAAGTTCCTGCTGTTGTGGCCTCTCCCAAAGATAAAACAAGCCTGTTTAAAAAGAGAAAAACTGCCCTGAAAATGGAGAGATTCAAAAGGATCGCTCCCAACGCCACCTGGATTCCGATGCCGATTATGACCGGTTTAAGACGAACCTGCCTGCGGTTTTCACTAACAGCCCAGGCAATCAGTGAAAAAATCACCAATCCGGCTATACCCTGGAAAATCATTTACTTCTCCCCTTTTGACGGATAATCAGCCGCTCTGTTCCCGTCTCTTTTCAGGTCCGACAGGACAAATGTATTAAATGGAAGGAAGATCAGACCCAGACCGATGATCATACCGATCGACAAAAAATGGTAGAGAACCGCATAGGTTACGGCATCCACCTTGGAAATTCCGAAAAGGCCGAGTCCAAGAATACAGAAAAAATGTAAGTTTCCGACAAAGCCCGGCGCCGTTGGTATTGAAATACCAACTATAATAATAACCATTACACCAAATGCGGCAAGCAGAGAAAGCTGAAAATCAAAGGCGCTGAATAGAATATAGATAGCCAGCGCAATGCCAACCCATATAAGAAGTGACAGAAAAGCGACATATAAAATTAGTCCCGGATTGCCGACCATCTTAAACCCACTGATAAAGTGATCAATCAGATCTTCCGCCTTATGAAAATATTTTTCGGGCAGTTTGCTGATAACTGGCCTCATTATTTTAAGAAAAGCATCTTTGTTGATTAGAAGAAGTACCACGAAGGCAATCATAATGAGAATTATTACAAAAAAGACTATGCTTGAATTCATAAGCCATGGGGGCATAGGGGTCAAAAAGGCAACAATGAAGAACATGATGAGAATTGTCAAAACGTCGAATGCACGCTCCAGAAAAACAGAACCCAGTGCGGACGTCATCGTTACATTACTTTTGTGGGTTATAAGATAAGGCCGTGCCAGCTCGCCTATCCGTGCCGGGATTGTAACTATCGCTAAAAATCCGACACATGTTACCGAGAAAAGGGAAAGCTGATCAATTTTTTCTATAGGGCTTAAGATCACCCCCCATCTATATGACCGCAGATATTGCACTAAAAACAGGATGATAAAAACCGGTATGACGTATACGTAGTGAACAGCCCTGAAACTTACGGCTACCTCCTCAAAATTTATACCTCTGAGGGAGAGGTAAATAAAAACGGCGCCAAGCAGAAGTCCTAAAATCAGCCTTTTCTTCAACGTCACCCCTCAATTAAACGTAAGTTCCATATTTTGTAATTTTTTGAAGTTAATATCTTACCAGTCAAGAACCGGAAAATCTACTGAAAAATCAGAAAAATCAAGGGCATCCGCTATTTTTCTGACGAAAAAAACCTCTCAGCTCTTATCTTTTGATGACATCTTTTGCAACTTGACAGGTTTTTTTCATCCATGTAGTGTACACTATTTAAAAATACCCGACTCGTCAACCTTGACGGGAGTACAGTATGGTCACAAAAAGAGCATCAGAAATCCCCCCTTTTATCGTGATGGATGTGCTGGAACGGGCGCATGAACTCGAACGGGAGGGAAAAGATATCATCCATATGGAAGTCGGCGAACCCGATTTTGACACACCGCAGTGCATTAACGAGGCATGCTTCAGGGCGATCAGGGAAGGGAAAACGCACTATACTCACAGTCTTGGGCTTATAGAATTGCGGGAAGCAATATGTGAACATTATTTTACGAAATACGGTGTCACCATCTCACCGGATCAGATCATTATTACATCCGGCACATCACCCGCCATGTTTCTCCTTTTATCCGCCCTCCTCGAAAAAGATGATGAAGTTATTATCTCCAATCCCCATTATGCCTGCTACCCCAATTTTATTTCGTTCCTCGATGGAAATCCCATAAGCGTCAATGTCTATGAGGAAGAAGGGTTTCAGTATACTACGGAGGCAATCAGGGAAAAGATCACCGGCAAGACCAGGGGCATCCTGATCAATTCGCCTTCAAACCCGACGGGAAATACCCTCGGAGCAGAGCGGATGAAGGAAATTGCCTCACTCGGCATCCCCGTTATTTCCGATGAAATCTACCACGGCCTCGTCTATGATGAGGAAGAGCACAGCATCCTCGAGTTTACGGACAATGCCTTCGTCTTCAACGGATTCTCGAAGGCGTACGCAATGACCGGCTGGCGGTTGGGATACCTGGTTGCCCCGAAAGAATATATTCGGCCGATGCAGAAAATACAGCAGAACCTCTTTATCTGTGCCAATTCGTTTGTCCAGTGGGGAGGTGTTGCCGCATTAAAGGAAGCGGGCAATGATGTGGTCAGGATGAGGAACATCTTTAATGAAAGACGAAGATTCATAATCGAGCGCCTGAATGAAATCGGCATCGGCATTACCGTGGAACCCACCGGTGCTTTCTATATCCTGGGAAATATAAAAAAATACTCGATGGATTCTTACAAAACCGCATTCGATATCCTGGAAAAGGCCCATGTAGGCGTCACGCCGGGAGTTGATTTTGGCGACAACTGTGAAGGATACATTCGCTTCTCATACGCGAATTCGATGGAAAACATAGCGGAGGGGCTTAGCCGGGTAGAGAAATATTTTAAGAACTATCGGGAAAAATCTACTTAATTGCTAACAATTTAAGATCGATTCCTGTATAAGAGATTTCAAAACGAAGGAGTTGTTTCAATGGAACAAATAACTGCTGTTATCGCGCTGTCCTGTCCTGACGCAAAAGGAATTGTTGCATCGATATCTAATTTTATCTTCGGTCACAAGGGTAATATCCTGGACGCCAGACAGTACACAGCACAGCCGGAAAACATATTATTTATGAGAATTGAATGGGACCTTGACGGTTTTGAAATTCCCCGTGATGAAATAGAAGCCGCTTTTACACCGCTCGCAGAAAAATTCAAGATGAAGTGGAAAGTTTACTTCTCCGATTGCGTTCCGAAGATAGCCATATTCGTGTCCAAACATGTTTACTGCTTTTATGATCTGATACTGAGGCACCAGATGGGTGAATTTAAAGCCGAAATACCCCTTGTTATCAGTAACCACCTTGACCTGAAGCCGGTAGCAGAACAGTTCGGTTTGAACTACAGGCACTATCCGATAACCCCGGAAAACAAAGCAGAACAGGAAGAAAAAGAGCGTGCAGAGCTGAAAGAACATAACATCGATCTGATTATTCTCGCACGCTACATGCAGATACTAAGCGGCGAGTTTGTCAATGAGTATCAGAACCGGATGATAAACATACACCACTCCTTTTTACCCGCATTTGCCGGGGGCAAGCCTTACAGTCAGGCGTATGAAAGAGGAGTCAAGATTATCGGCGCGACAAGCCACTACGTCACGGAGAAACTCGACGACGGGCCGATAATCGCCCAGGGTGTTATTGAAATAACACATCGGGATTCGATAGAAAACATGAAGCTCAAGGGGAAGGACCTGGAAAGAACCGTCCTCGCCAAAGCGGTACGGCTTCATCTGGAAAACAAGATACTGGTCTGTGGCCAGAAAACCGTAGTATTCGATTGACGCCGGAAATGGCAGTAAACCCACACCAACTTGATGGATCTTTCCTTATCAAGAAAACAGGCCTCTGAGTGACTGCCAAAACTTTGGAGGGAAAAATGAAGAAATCAATATGTATTATATTCCTTTTAGTATTTTCCATAGTTGCCTGCTCGCCTGTTTTAAAAGCTACTCAGGGAGAAAGACTATTTAAAGAAGCCCAGGGTCTTGAAAGGAAAGCGGATTACTTTTCTGCCGATAAAGCCTACCACCAGGCAAAACCCCTGCTGGTAGAAGAGGGTAAAAGCAAGCTTGCCGACCAGTGCCGTTATGCCTTCACCCGCATGAGACAGATCACTACCACGTACCCTTATGAAGTTGATGAAGTAAAAAAAATGATCAAGGAAAAATATCCGGAGACGACCGACAGCAGGATCAACGAAGTTATCGCCGGCGGCCGCCTGCCGCATATGACCATAGAAGGAAAAACATACTACTTTAAAGACTTCATGAATACACTCTTCCACCTGTATCCCGAGTTTCGCGTCAAAGAAGAAGCCGGCGCGCTGGGACATCAAGGGAAACTTATGGGTTTGATGGGACCCTTCATTCATGAACAAGACCCTCTCAAACCCGGGCAAACCCTGACCAGGCCTTTTTCATATTCCGCTGCCGGAGAAGCTGTTATTCCCAGGGATAAATTAGCGGAAAAAGGCCTCCTCAAAGTCTGGATGCCACTTCCTCTGGTAAACGCCGCCCAGCAAAATCTGAGGATCGTTTCCATTTATCCGGAAAAATATATTAAATATCCCGTTAAGAACGACGGTGACATCGGCCTCGTATATTTTGAAATCCCTCTTGAAGAAATAAAAGAAGATCTTAAGATCGGCGCGAAATTTAACTTCATTCACTATGAAGAGAAATTCAAAGTCGATCCCTCAAATGTAGGCAAATACGATAAGGAAAGCTATCTTTACAAACGCTATACCTCCTCATACAAGAACCTCAGTATAACACCGGCAATTGCAAAAACCGCCAGAAAGATCGCCGGGGACGAGACCAATCCCTATTTGATCGCTAAAAAATTCTATGACCACATAGTCTATAATCTCGATTACAGCTATACTCCGCATGAAGCTTTGGATGTCCTGAATATTCCCGAGTCGGTTTACGTGCACCAGCACGGTTACGGCGACTGCGGCGCCCAAAGCATGTACTTTGCCGCTCTCTGTCGATCCATAGGCATCCCTGCCAAAGCCTCCGGAGGAATGCAGCTTTTCCCAAATCCCAAAACCGGCTGCGGCGACCACTTTTGGGCACAGTTCTACCTGCCAAACTATGGCTGGATACCGGTGGATACCTCTGTCGGACAGCTTGCCAAGTACGACCCCGGTATGACAGATAAGGAAAAACATGACTTCATAGAATACTTCTTTGGTAATATGGATCCCTATCGTTATCTGATCCAGGTGGATGTAGATGTCCCTCTTGTTCCCCAGCCGGACGAACCCCTGGCTTTCTCCATAGTTCTGCAAGAGCCCACCGCCATCTGTGCAGAGATGGACGAGAACCCGGGTTTTCTTTTAAGCGAAAGCTGGAAGATCATTGTTAAACGTGAAGGGGATAAAAACTGAACGACGCAAAAATAACGGCATAAAAAAATAAATTTTCTCCATAACAGTCGGAGTTTCCCGCAACAAGTTGCGGGAAAGCTTCAATCAATTCGTTCCCCGTAACTTATTGCGGGGAGATTCAAGTTTCAAAATCCCTATTAAAGACGACAAGCATATAAAAACCTTGACAAATAATTCCATCTGAGTATTGTAAATATCGAGTTCATTGAAGTTGTAACAATTAAGATTAACCCTTTTATCACAAAGAAAGGGAGGATCGTGGATAGATTATAACAAAACCCCGTGACTCGGAAAAGAGAACGGGGTTTTATGTGTAGGGGGATCTTAGTAATGGTGTGGTGTGGCAAAAAGCAAGACTTGACCCCTAAATTTGGATTTCACTCCATTATCCTTTGACTGGATGGGAAAGGAATTATAATTGGGGGGTCTCTTCGTCCTGAAATTCTCTCTGCTTTCCGATTCTATAGGCATCTATGATAGCAAATATCCAAAAGCAAACAATAAAGTAGAAAACAGCGTCATGATAAGGAACTGTGGTTAATATTTTTGATCCGACAATGTCTGAAAGCTCTTGCAGGTTCGTGGTACCACCCTGCATCTTAACCATAACGTCGTCAAGGCTATTGACCGCAGATACCGCGGCCGACCAGATCACGTAGCATAATCCGGTGAAGACAAAAAACATGATAACCAGCCCCCTCAAATACTTTTTTAAATAGAGCTGGCCAACACCAGGAAAGACAAATGTGGATAGAAGAGCGGCTTTGTATGATACTTTCATTTTGATGCTCGTTAACGTAGTCTTTGCACTTCACACGGGGAAAGCTGTTATGCAGATCTCCGTACCGTGATTTCTATCAAGGCCTTCTTTTTGGCTGCTTATCAAGCTTGTTTTTTGATTTTTGTTTCTGTTTTTCAGTTTTCTGTTTCTGCCCCTTTTCCTTATCTCTCTTACCGCCCTTGTCTCCCATTACGTCTCTCCTTTTTCTGTTGTCCAAAAAATCTTTTCGCAGCGTGGTTTACTGTCGCAACCACAGTAGGCCCATCATTATTAGTTGAACTCTTGCATACTTTTCAAAATCCGTCAATTACCGATTTTAGGAAGGAATCAATATCACAACTCCATCGTCAATTCTCACAGTGCAGACAACTGCTACGTAGCGAGTGGCAATCTGTTCACAATTTTTGATTTGATGATTTTGTTACGTACAGTAAGTGAATACCTTGAAATTTAGGGTTCTCAATTAAAGACGACAAATATAGAAAATCCTTGACAAATAATTCCAACCAAGTATTGTAATTGCCGGACTCATTGAAGTTATAGCAAACAAGATTAACCCTTTTATCGCAAAGAAAGAGGGAATCATGGGCAGATCATAAAAAAAACCCGTTTCTCAAATGGAGAAATGGGGTTTTTTGTTTTTCATGAGGTTCCCGGAATAGGAGGGAGATTAAAATGGTTTTAATTAAGATGAAACGATTTTTAGTATTCGGGTTGTTTGTTTTAATATTGACGGCTTGTGCATTCCCCGGTGGCGTAATTGCACAAGATGCCATAAAGTTTCAGCCGGTAATATTAGAATTTCAAAAAGCAATAGCCGAAGATCCCGTGGTTAGAATGTATCTGACACAGATGATCGAACAGATTCCGCCGGAACATAAAAATGTAAAGGCCGTGGACGATCTATTATATCAGTTGAATGAACTCTTAACCCGTGCCCCTGAATATAATCCGACACATCTCGCGGGTACGCCGCTTTCAAAAATACTCGTATGGACAATGAGTACACCCGCCGGATTTTTTGCATACCGTGATGAAAAAATTAATACACTGATAAAAAAATATCTTGATGTCTGGTCGGAATTTCTTAGTAGCGAGGAATCGCAGTATGTAATCAATGATTCTCCGAATGGGTGGAAGTGTAAGGAAGCTCAGGACAAATTAAATATGAATGATTATAAGTATAATCCTGAAGATAAATATTGGGGATTTAAATCCTGGAATGATTTTTTTACAAGAAGACTTGCTGAAGGTGCGCGTCCTGTAGCAGAACCGGACAACAATAAAGTTATAGTCAGCGCCTGCGATTCCACCGTGTATAACATTAGTAAAAATGTTCAAAAATACAGTAAGTTTTGGGTTAAATCTCAACCGTACTCATTAAATGACATGCTGGCTAATGATGAATCAGTCGATGAATTTGTGGGCGGGGACGTTTATCAGGCATTTCTCAGTCCTTTCAATTATCATCGCTGGCACAGTCCCGTTTCCGGAACAATAAAAAAAGCTTTTGTAAAAGAAGGTTTATATTTCAGTCAGGCTGATTCAGAAGGAGTAGATCCTTCAGCTCAGGAAAAATCACAGGGGTATTTAGTGCATGTCCAGACACGTGCTATCTTTTTCATCGAAGCTGATGATCCCAAAATAGGTTTGATGTGTTTCATGCCGGTAGGTATGGTAGAAGTATCATCATGTATTATCAACGATAATATCAAACCGGGGTATCATGTGAAAAAAGGTGAAGAGCTGGGGTATTTCCAGTTTGGGGGATCAACGCACTGTCTTATCTTCAGACCGGGAGTCATTAAGGAATTTACCGTTAAGACCGGTAAGCCCTGCAAAGTGGGTGAACATATAGCTACTGCTAATTAGAACGTGTCTTCTGATTCTGATAAGAACTTCCTTCAAGAATCCGATCAAATTTTAAAAGTCACAGAGAGCCCTCGTCAAACGACATGAGCCCGTTGAAAAACGCCCGTCTGTCCCGACATGTCGGGATTTTCTTTACTGAAGCCTCATCTATGTGACCTTTCCGGGATGTTCTGTTCATATTGTTTGACAGCCCGGTCGTATTCTGATAGATGCGCTGCTCTGCTTAATCATCGCATAGACATATTCTTGTACATACACGTTTCATCATGGTACATTCAAATACGACGATTATGGAGTTTTGAAGGGAGACGCAGTGGTTGCGTGATCGGGTGCCGCCTGCCGGTTGAAAGCAAGAAGTTCATCTGACAGCTGCCGATAACCCCTGATTTCGATATAACGAACAGCGTCAGAAGTTATAGGGTGTTTCTTTCAGGTTGTTGATGGTTAGTGAGGGACTGTGAAGTTCGAACAATACAATATTTCAGAAGAAATAAAGAAGAATCTGGCGCAGCTCGGCTTTAAGAGACCGACAGATATACAATTTAAATCAATCCCGTCAATCATGAAGGGTGAGGACGTTCTTGCCATAGCCCAAACGGGAACGGGCAAAACGGCTGCCTTTGTCATTCCGCTCATTGACAGAATCCACGGTGTAAAAAGCAGTAAACGGTCTGCCGGTATTAAATGTATCGTTATGGTCCCGACTCGTGAACTGGCTCAGCAGATCGGCGACGTTTTTAAAGATCTTGCAAAACATACCAGAGTAAACGTTTTCTCGCTTCATGGTGGTGTTGAGCAGGACCCGCAGATTAAAAAGCTTCAGGCGGGAATCGATGTCCTTGTTACAACGCCGGGGCGCATGTTTGACCTGATCAATCAGGGGTATATTAATCTCGGGAGTGTTGAAGTTCTGGTCATCGATGAAGCCGATCGTATGCTGGACCTGGGGTTTATCGCGGATATTAAATATGTCAAGAAAATGCTGACCCGAAAGCATCAGACACTTTTCTTCTCTGCAACCATCAATCAGGAAATCAAAAAACTTGCTTATTCGCAGGTTAAAAGTTCCGCGATACGGATTCAGCTCTCTCCTGAAGATCCCGTCGCGAAAAATGTTTCTCACTTTGTCATGTTCATCGAAATGGATGACAAGCGGTTTTTCCTGGAGGAATTTGTCAAAGATAACCCGGACAGCAAGATCATCGTATTTGTCAGAACCCGGGTTCGCGCCGAAAGGGTGGCAAAATCAATGGAACGGGTTCAGATACGCTCTGTTACGATTCATGGTGACAAGGAGCAGCACATGAGAACCGATGTGATGCAGAAGTTCAAGAACGGCGAATGTAATATCCTGATCGCAACGGATGTCAGTGCCCGGGGAATTGATATTCCCGATGTGAATTATGTCGTAAATTATGACTTGCCCGAAAAGCCGGAAAACTATGTCCACAGAGTGGGAAGGACCGGGCGGGGAGTCAAAAAAGGGATTGCCATTTCATTTTGCAGTAAGGACGAGAAAGAGCGTCTTGACGAGATCCAGCAGTTATTGAAAAAGGAGATTGAGGTTATAAAAATCAGTCAAAGCGATTATGCCCAGACGATTGTTCTGCCCCAGGAGGACAG
>Ga0268281_1000191_pt1 | contig 48585 bp, 46 predicted proteins | sample saktaG_10_FD_190134 | JGI IMG/M metagenome (GOLD analysis project Ga0268281, IMG submission 190134) | Saline water microbial communities from Sakinaw Lake, British Columbia, Canada - sak_2011_5_24_50m | ecosystem: Environmental > Aquatic > Non-marine Saline and Alkaline > Saline ...
TACCCTTATGAACATGGTGGAAGGCATCTATCGACACCTGGGGATGGATGCCGATGAAGCTGTCAGGGCATTCTGGCCCCTCGTCAGGGGAACCATGAAAAACATGGAAGGCCGGGGGATTGAAAAGTCGCTGACCGGCCCCATAGCGCGCGGCGACAGTGGAACGATTAGCAAACACCTGAAAGTCCTTGAAAGCAAAATGCCCGAACTTCTGGATGTGTACCGTGAAATGGGGTCATTTGCCGTGGATATAGGCCTAAAAAACAACACCCTGTCCGAAGACAGGGCTGACAAAATAAAATTACTGTTGAGAGGAGCTTCAGATGAGTAAACAGGGCAAGATAAACAAGATCACAACCTCCGTAATACAAAAAATGAAAAAGGATGGAGAGAAGATCTCAATGCTGACCGCCTACGACTATTCCACCGCCGCGGTAATGGATGAGGCCGGGGTGGATATAATCCTGATAGGAGATTCCCTCGGCATGGCAGTGCTTGGCTATGACAGCACGCTGCCCGTCACTATGGAAGATATGCTTCACCACACAAAACCGGTCTCCCGCGCGGCAAAGCGCGCGATGGTCATTGGAGACATGCCCTTTATGTCATACCAGATATCGGTTGAAGAAGCGCTTCGCAACGCGGGCCGTTTTATGAAAGAGGCTGGCGCCCACGGCGTGAAACTGGAAGGGGGCAGAGAGGTGGCCGATGCTGTAATGAAGATAACCTCCTCGGGCATTCCACTCATGGGGCATCTCGGTCTTACACCGCAATCAGTGCATCAGCTTGGCGGGTACAAGGTTCAGGGCAAGGATGATAAGACCGCTAAAAAAATGATGGAGGATGCCAAGATACTGGAAGAGGCGGGCGCATTCTCCATCGTTCTGGAATGCGTCCCGGCCCCGCTCGCTGGAGAAATCAGCAGGTCCCTGACAATACCCACAATAGGCATCGGAGCCGGTGTTGAGTGCGACGGCCAGGTGCTTGTTGTGAATGACATGCTCGGGATATTTGAGAAATTCACGCCGAAATTTGTAAAAAAATACGCCAATCTGAATATAGATATAAGAGCTGCCATAGAACAGTACATCGGCGAGGTCAAGGACAGGAAATTCCCGGGAGAAGAACACTCGTTCTAAATGAGGATCATCTCCCTAAAAAGAAGGGGCCAAGAACCCCTTGAACACTCTTCTCCAGCTAAACTAGAGAAAGGAGTCGCGGTTTGACAGAATACAATGAATACAAAAACAATCTGCTCAATCACGCAAAATTGCTGTCCGAGCACGGTTATTTCAGCGCCATGATGGGAAGCGGGGGCAATATATCTGTCAGGATAAAAGGAGGAAACGTCTTTGCCATAACGCCCTCAGGCATGCCTTATAAAAATCTGACCCCTGATGATATCTGTATCCTCGATTTTGAAAAGAATCAGATTGAGGGGGCACACGCGCCCTCCATTGAAAGCGACATGCATGTTGCCATCTATAAAAGACGTCCGGATGTAAATGCAATCGTGCATACCCACCAGAACAAGGCAAGCATTTTCTCTGTTATCAATCGCCCCATACCGGCGCTCTTTGATGAGGTATGTATGAATATAGGTGAAATCGTGGATGTCGTTCCCTACGCGCTTTCGGGGAGCCAGGAACTTGCGACAAATGTTGCAGGCAGGCTGGGAAATGGGTGCAATTGTTATATCCTGCAAAACCACGGTGCACTATCTCTGGGAGCTACTATTGAGAAGGCATGTCTGAACGCGGAACTCCTTGAAAGAGCAGCGACGGTATGTGCCGACGCACTTACTACGGGCCTGGAAATTTCCACACTGCCTGAGGAGACGGTAACCCTTATAAAATTGACCCGAAAAGAGTCGCAAAAAGATCGGTAATTCCCGGCTAATGCTCTGCATCCAGTTCCTTCAAGATGTTTTTGTGCGCGTATTCGAGGGCCTCTTTGACGTAACGCTCATTCAGCCAGTTTATAGGAGAGGAGGTTTCAAATATCCTCTCCGGTATCCTCACAGTATCCACAGCGAATCCCTCTCTTATCTTAAACCGGTATTTTTCGTTGTGAATTTCTCTGCCGATTCGCTGCAGATCATCTGTGGACAGATCAAAACCCGCTACGCCAAGTAGTCTGGTGACAAGTTCGGGCGAATAGATCCCCCGCGCGAAGAAGCAGACAACCAGGCTTGACAACACCTGTCGCCATCTCTCCTCTTCAAGAAGGGTGTCTATGAGCTCCTCCGGTTTCATCTTCCGATTGACAAGGGTTTTCTGATCGACGCCGTATCCACCGTTATCCAGGTGGCTGTGACGAGCACCTATAAGAGCACCCAGATGGGCGCCGGGCCCCGTGTGATATCCGGGCATCTCATTTCCACCGAAGGCCAGCGCGTAATTCTCACCCCCATATATGGAAGCCGCGTGCTCGACGCCGCGTGCGAGGGCCTTGTAGAAATCATTCGGCTGGCTCACAATATACCCGGCCGCTTTTATGTATTCTTCCACATTCCCCCATTCGAGTTCGCCCCCCCCGGTTTCCTTTTCCGAGATAAGGCCCCTTTCCCGGGCTTCCGTGGCCCAGGCCAGGATAACCCCAAGGCTCATCGCGTCCATCCCCCACGCCTCCACTTTGTCCATCAGTTTCAGAAAATCGGAGGCACTGGATATGCCCAGCATGGAACCGAGAGAATATATGGGTTCATAGTCATAGGATATCATGGAGGTCTTGTAAAAATATGCTTCGTCTTCGTAGGGTTCCCTGAGCGCGGCGATATGTATGCACCCAACCGGACAGTGGGAACACGCAAGCCGTCTTCCCAGATACTGCTCCGCGAAAGTTTCGCCCGATATTCCGGAGGCGCCTTCAAACCGTGCTTCTTTGAGGTTGCGCGTGGGGAGGCCTCCGAAATCATTAAGCGGCATTATGTTTTCCGCGGTGCCAAGGTCGTGATACTTTTTCATCACAGGAGAATTCACGGCGGTCTTGTACACTTCGTCGTATATCTTCCTGTATGTCTTATTGTTGGAAACCGGCAGGGATGACTTCCCTGAAACCACGAGGGCCTTGAGCTTTTTGCTTCCAAAAATCGCACCCAGTCCCAGTCTGCCGAAGTGCCGATAGGTCTCCGATGTTACACATGCGTATGAAATAAGGTTCTCACCCGCCCTGCCGATACGCATGATCGCTCTCAGACCGGCCCCTGTTTCATTTTCTCTGATGATACGCCCCGTGGCAAAATTCCCCATACCCCACAGTGAGGAGGCATCGCGAAAATACACCTGATTGCCGTTGATGGAAAGATAGACCGGCATACTGCTCGCGCCCTTTATAACGATAGCGCCATATCCGGCCATACGAATCGCGACGGCGCTTCTGCCCCCGCAGTGGCTCTCACCAAGATTTCCGGTCAGTGGAGACTTGAACATCGCGACGGTCTTCGAAGCAAGCGGAAACAGGGCAGTCAAGGGACCTACAGCAAATATAATGGGGTTGTCCTGTCCCAGGGGATCACAGCCCTCAGGACACTCTTCGTGCAGAAGCGCTGCGGCGACGCCCGCGCCTCCCATGTATTTTTCAAAGAGGTCGCGCCTCTTTTCAACCCTAAATATTCTCTTTGAAAGATCGATATAGAGTATATTCGCAAGGGGATCATTGTTCAGCATCTTCGGCCTCCCTCTTCTGCAACCCGAGGACTCCATGGGGACAAAAGTCCGCGCAGTAACCGCAGTGAACACATATCATCGGCTTGTTTGTTTCGTCATCCCAGAAGACCGCCCCAATAATGCAGGCATCCCGGCAGTAACCACAGCCAATGCATTTATCCGCGTCAAAGTGTATTCCGCCTCCCTTTCTCGGTGTAAGGGCCTGCGTGGGGCACACCTTAGCACAGGGAGGATCGTAACATGCCTTGCATACGATTACAGTGAATCCCCTTTCCATCCCCCCAATCGATTTTACACCGATACAGGATTGGGAAAGTCCCGCCTCTCCGTGTCTTCTTGAACAGGCAAACATGCAACTCTGGCAGCCAATACATTTTTCCGTATCCAACACCGCAAGTCTCACAGCGTTACCTCTCTCCTTTTTTCCCATATTATATTTCTATGCAGAAGGTTGTAATAAAAGCGAGACACTTTTGTCAGAAATAACCGAAAACGAATGGAATGTTGCCATTTCCGCAAAAACATGCTACCTATTCGTATACACTAAGATAAACGCACATTCAACAACAATACTAATTATCACCCCATCATGACAGACCCTGCGTTCAGGAGATAAAGCAATGATAAACTTTTCGCAGAAATGTAGAAAAATAACCACGCTGTATCTTATCGACAAAGACCAGCAGAATCTTGGCCCCAAACTAAGAGCGGGCGTGCGGGGCAAAAAGGCGGTCCTGATTATCCCGGCCCTGGCGACAGAGTTTACCGACCCTGAGAACAGGCCCGTCTTTATCAATATACTCAAACAGATTAAAAGGGCCTCATACCTCAACAAGATCATCTTCGGACTCGACGCGGCTACCGACTCAGAGGCACTGGAGCTTACAGACCTCCTTAAGGAATACAGGATACGCAATTACATCATACAGCATAATGAAGGTGAACGGTTCAGGGAACTGTACAAAAGGATCGACAACTTCAGCCTCGGCCTGAAGCAACCCGGAAAAGGCAGAAACATGTTCATGTCCTTTGGAGTAGCACAGGCTATCGGGGCCGATTATGTCGGTGTTGTAGACGCCGACATACGCACCTTTCATCACAGCCAGCTTGACCGTCTTTTGTACCCCGTCATTGCCCTGAACTATCAGTTCTCCAAGGCATCCTATATCAGGATAGGGGATAATCGCATGTACGGGAGGGTAAAACGTCTTCTCCTCGATCCGTTCCTTCTGGCCCTGAAGCTAAAGTTCAGTGAATCAGAGGACGAAAAATTCATCAGTCTCATCGACTATCTGCTGGCATTTAACTATCAACTGTCGGGGGAGGTGGCGTTTGAGACAAATCTTCTGAAACGCATGCATTTTGCCACCAACTGGGGGGTTGAGATATTTACCCTTATAGAGGTCTACAGAAAGGCAAACAATATAGCGCAGGTACAATTTTCCAGAAGCCCGTTCGAGCACAAGCACCAGTCCATCTCTGAATATGATCCGGAATCGGGTCTCTATAAGATGGCCACAGACATCGTGACCACGCTGCTTTCCACGCTGGTCATTGAAGAAGGTTTTGAGATATCCGATTACTTTGTACGGGATACCGCCGCGACCTACCTGAACATAGCCGACGAGCTCATCAAAAAGTACTCTGAAAATGCGTCATTCTCAAACCTTGAGTATGATCGGGATGCCGAGGAAGCCATGGTGAAGGGAGTGTTCAGGGACTCCATACTGGACGCCGGGGAGTTCATCACATCATCGCCCAGCCTCATAAGTGATAGTCTGATGCACATTATAGTCAATGATCCGAGGTTCCAGAAATATAAGGATGCCGGTCTTATCGACGACCTGACCGCCTGTGAAAAGGAGAGTAAGAATAGGCTCTTCGAAATCCCTCAAACCGTTTCGTGGGAACGGATAATCATGAAACAACCGGGCATCCTCGGCGACATACGGGACGCAATAAAAAAGGATTCAATCCTCCTCGCGAAGACCTGATAATACACTTTACGGGAAAAGAATATGAACGATGATAAGTTTGATGTGGTGGTTGGCATTCCTTCTTACAACGAAGCACAGACCATCGGTTATGTTACCAGGATGGCTGGAGAGGGACTTGCCAAATATTTTCCTGACGCGAGAAGCGTAATCGTTAACTGTGACAACAACAGCCCGGACGGCACTAAAGAGGCATTCCTTTCCACGGAGGTCCCCGACAGGATTAAAAAGAAATATATTTCCACGCCGGAAGGAGTAAAGGGGAAAGGAAACAATTTCTACAACCTCTTCCAGTTTTGCAGAAACGCGGAGGCAAAGGTTACGATTGTTGTCGACGCGGATCTTCGATCAATTACACCCAAGTGGATAAAATATCTCGGTTATCCCATAAAAGAGGGGCAGGATTTTGTCACCCCCTTCTATTCAAGACACCAGTTTGACGCTACCATCACAAATCATCTGTGCTATCCGCTAATATTCTCTCTGGCAAGACTTGACGTCCGGCAGCCGATAGGCGGAGACTTTGCCTTCTCGCCAGGGCTCTGTGCCTACTGGCTCGACCAGGAATGGACCGACATGACGAGGCAGTATGGAATCGACATCTTCATGTCGCTTAACGCGGTTTTCGGCGGATTTAAAGTCTGTGAATCGGGACTTGGAGTCAAGATCCACAACGCAAGCTCCCCAAAACTTGGAAAGATGTTTGAAGAGGTGGTCTATACGCTTTTTTCAACACTCCTCCAATACCGCCACATGTGGCTGGAGGCCCCGCTACTGGAGGGTTCACCCGATACATATCGGCCTGAGCACACAATAAACCGATACGGCCTTGAAAAGATGATGGAACCACAGGATCTGTCAATAGACATTATAGAATTGAAGAGACAGTGCCGGAACGAATACGAAAAGTATCAGCATTTGATAAAACGATATCTTAGTTCGTACGGCTACAACAGGATCCGTTACATGTTCATGATCGACAATTATGATCTGGACACAATGATCTGGTCGCAGATTGTATACAAGTTCCTCTTCCTGTTTGACGGCGCCTCAGAAGAAATAAAACAGGAAATCATTGATGCCCTGAAACCTCTGTATTTCGCACGCAGCATTACCTTCGACTACACAACCTTTCGATACAGTGTCAATTTCGCGGGAAAGGAGATAAAGGATCAATCGAGGGCGTTTCTTTCCCAGACACCGTATCTGATGGGAATGTATCTGACAAAGAGTCACATGTTCAGGCAAATAGATAGTTGAATGGATGTATCTCTGCAAATAAGGTCAAGAACGGGAGATTTGAATAACGTAACTACTCAGCTGGGCAGGCTGAAGGCATTTAGGTTACAAAAAACTAACAGTCTTTAGCCTATCTACCTTCAGTCTAACCCCGACTTGTCGAGACAGCCTGACTACGTGAGTAGTTACAATTTAAGTTACTTAAAAGTGTGTCAGGGGAGGCTTCCCCACGGGAAAGACGTTAAAGCCGATCCTGAACAGGTCTTGGTGATCAAGAATATTCCTGCCATCAAAGATGAAGGCCGGTTTTCGCATTTTTTCATATATTTTTTCAAAGTCGAGCGCGGAATATATATCCCATTCTGTCATAACGGCAATGGCGTCACACCCCGCAGCCGCCTCACAGGGATCTTCGATAAAGGTTATCTTTTCCTTTATGTCCGCCAGGTCCATCTGCGCATTTATCAGTGCCTGGGGATCGGTGATTACAACCTCGGCCCGCTCTTCAACAAGTCTTTTGGATACGTATATCGCGGGGCTTTCTCTTGTATCACCCGTATTGGCCTTGAAGGCGAATCCGAAGAGGCATATCTTCTTGCCGGCCAGCGTATTGAACATGGCGCCAAGCATATTCAGGATAAAGCGCTCCTTCTGGTAATCATTTATCTTTACCACCCCTTCCCAGTAATCGGCTACCTCATCAAGGCCATATTGCCGGCACAGATAGACCAGATTGAGTATATCCTTTTTGAAGCATGATCCTCCGAACCCGATGCTGGCATTCAGGAATTTATCTCCCAGGCGTCTGTCCATCCCGACTGCCCGGGCAACTTCGGTTATGTCTGCTTCCGTCTTTTCACACAGGGATGAAATGGCGTTTATCGAGGATATCCTCTGCGCCAGGAAGGCATTCGAGACGAGCTTTGACAGTTCACTGCTCCAGATATTGGAGGTTATTATACGTTCCTGCGGCACCCAGTTGGCATATATTTCAACCAGCTCGCTCCTCGCCCTAAGACCGTCAGGTGTTTCGCGGGAGCCTATAAGAACCCGGTCAGGGCTCTCCAGATCCTTGATTCCGGTCCCCTCAGCCATGAATTCCGGGTTGGAGAGGATGTCAAAGTGAATCCCATTGGCAGTGGAGGTAAGTATCCGTTCCATAGCGAGCGCGGTCTTCACTGGTAGCGTGCTCTTCTCTACAATTATCTTATGCGATTGTGACGCTTCTCGTATCTGCCTGGCTGTCTTTTCCCAGTACTGAAGATCGGCGGCCATACCGGCGCCTGCACCGAACGTCTTGGTCGGAGTATTCACGCTGACAAAGATCACATCCGCTTCTTTTATCCCCGTATCGATCTGGGTGCTAAAGAACAGATTCCTGCCACGAGCCCCTTTTACAATCTCATCGAGACCGGGTTCGTATATGGGGAGTGTGTCAGAATTCCATGCCGCGATGCGCTTCGGATTGACGTCAACAACCGTGACCCTGTATTGGGGACACTTATGAGCTATCATCGCCATCGTCGGACCGCCCACATACCCCGCCCCGATGCACAGAATGTTTTTTTCAAAGGCCATATTCCCCTCCTGTAAACTCATATGGACAAAGATAGAAAAAGTGAAGGCGCACATAACAAAAAATGGGGGTAAGCCAAAGGCCTCCCCCCATTTTTTATTGGAGGCGGCAACCGGACTCGAACCGGTGAATAACGGTTTTGCAGACCGTTGCCTTAGCCACTTGGCTATGCCGCCAAAAACTGGAGCGGGCGAACGGATTTGAACCGTCGACGTCAACCTTGGCAAGGTTGCACTCTACCACTGAGTTACGCCCGCTTGATTTTTGAAGAACTCTAATAATAAAATATGCCCCTGTTGTCAATGAAAACTTTCAGAACACAGTATGCTATTTCCTGATCTTTTCCTTATAAAACTTCATAAAATAATCCGCGCCTGACCACACTGTCAAGACAAGGGCGAGATAAAGAACAACCATACCAACCGCGTGCGCATTAATACCAAAGACGGTGTCATAATGTATCAACAGCGCCGACACTGCTACAATCTGGCACAGGGTCTTCTGTTTGCCCAGCCTGCTCGCGTCGATTACAAGACCATCCGCCGAAGCGACACTTCGCACGCCATCCACAAATAAATCTCTCATGATAATAACAGCAACTATCCACGCCGGAATCCTGCCGATGGGGATCATCATGATCATGGCGGTACTCACTATAAGCTTATCCGCCAGGGGATCCAGAAACTTTCCCATCGTGGTCACGATATTGTACTTTCTCGCCACGTACCCGTCTATCAGGTCCGTGATCGAGGCCAGAATAAACAGGACGGCAATGACCATGCTCAGAATCCTGCCGGGAGAAAGGAGAAGCAGAAACAATACCGGAATCACCGCGAGCCTGAGAAGGGTGATAGAGTTCGGAAGATTGAATATCTCGCTTCTATCCTCTGGTCTCGTCATCTTATCAAAGGATTCTTTCAGGAAGTTTATCATATTATCCCTTTGGAACTTTACGCCAATCGTCCAAAAATCTCTTAAGACCCACATCCGTGAGCGGATGCCCGGCCAGTTGTTTTATAACCTTAAACGGGATTGTAGCAATATCGGCTCCGAGAAGCGCCGCGTCAAGGACATGAAGAGGATGCCTGACGCTGGCAACGATAACCTCGCAGTCAAATTCGTAGTTGTCGAAGATGGTCAGTATCTGTTCCACAAGCTCCATTCCATTGTGGGAGATATCGTCAAGCCTCCCGATGAAGGGACTGACATAATCGGCGCCTGCCTTGGCGGCAAGGAGCGCCTGCACGGGAGAGAAAATCAGCGTCTGGTTTACGCTGATCCCCAGACCTGACAACCTGCGCGTGGCTTTCAATCCCTCGGTTGTCATCGGAATCTTCACCACAACATTCTCCGCCAGCTTCGCCAGCTTTTCTCCTTCGGCAACCATACCATCGGCGTCTTCACTTATCACCTCAAGACTTACAGGGCCATCTACTATCTCCAGTATCTCCCTGACTACCGTGTCAAAATCTTTATTTTCCTTTGCCACGAGTGAGGGATTTGTGGTCACGCCATCGACCATCCCAAGCTCCAGACCCTCTTTGATCTCATCAATATTACCGGTATCTATAAAAAACTTCATGCAATCTCCTCAACTGTTTTCTTTCATGTATTTTTCAAGGCATTCCCTGCTGCAAAAGTACAGTGCCTTGCCATCCATGGTAGCCTTGTGGGCGCTGTTTATCGGCACATACGTCCCGCAATATGGATCTTTTACCAGCTCTTCTCCCTCTATTTCAGACTGTTCCCCGGGATGATTCTTCGATATCTTCCCCGCCGGGGTGAACAGAAACCTCGAAAGACGGTATATCACATATACAATAATGCCTGCAATTATTAGACGAATCATTCTTAAACAAACGGGCGGTCCGCACCGCTCAGCCATTCAACTTTATTTTTATCCTTAAGCCTGTCAACCAGCCCCCCTATAGAAATTCCGAACGCAGGATGTATAGCACAGGAAGCTATCTCATTCAATGGGACAAGCGCAAAACGTCTCTTGTGAAGCTCCGCGTGCGGTATGACAAGTCCTTCCTCTTCTATAACGGCCTGCCCGTAGAGGAGGATATCGATATCTATTATCCTCGGCCTCCACTTCTCACACCTCTCCCTGCCCATTTCGCCTTCCACTGTCTGCATGGCATTCATGAGGGCGCGCGGACCGAGCGTGGTTCTTATCTCGACAGCTCCATTTACAAACCAGTCCTGCTCTTCAAATCCGACCGGTTGGGTCTTATATAACGATGAGAATCTCAAGACCCTGACGCCATCCACATCAGATATACGTTTTACAGCGGTGGCACAATTCGCAGCCGCATCCCCGATATTGGAACCTATACCCAAAAAACAGATAACTCCATCATCCACGGTGACATCCTTGTCTCAATCCTTCAGGCCCAAGACGTCCTGCATATCATAAAGACCGTTTTCCCTGTCCACAATCCAGACAGCCGCCCTGATCGCTCCCCTGGCAAAATTATCGCGGCTGTGCGCCCTGTGGATAAACTCCAGCCTTTCACCCATGCCGCCAAAGATTACAGTATGCTCGCCGACAATATCACCCGCTCTCACGGTATGCACGCCGATCTCGGCCTCCGGCCTCGCACCTGTCATGCCTCTGCGCCCATATACACCGACTTTGTCAATGTCTCTTCCAAGTGCGTCTGCTATTATCCCGGCCATTTTTACAGCGGTCCCGCTGGGCGCGTCCTTCTTCTGGTTGTGATGCGCCTCGATGATCTCCACATCGTACCCGTCACCCAGGATCCCGGCCACGTCTTTGAGCACCTTGAACATTACATTTACACCCACGCTCATGTTGGGAGCCAGGACACATCTTGTCCCTCTGGAGATGTCGGTCACCTGGTCCATCTCATCCGGTGTCAGGCCTGTGGAGCCTATTACAATAGCCCTGTTATTTTCCGCGGCTATTCGGAGATGTGCCACAGAGGCGGTGTGGTTGCTGAAATCTATAACGACATCCCCCCGTCCAATGCAATTGTTCAGGTCATCTTCCAGAATTACACCCGTTTTGCCCAACCCCAGATACGCGCCGACATCACTGCCTGCGAGTTGATGACCCTCCCGATCCACCGCTCCCACAAGTTCTACTCCATCGGTATCGTGGGCAAGCGTTATTATACGCCCTCCCATCCTTCCGGCAGCGCCGGCAACTATTACTTTTACCATTTTACTCACCATTACCAGATCAGGCCATAATCAGTCAGGGATTGTTTTAATTTCTCATTATTTGCATCCGACATCCCACAAAGCGGAAGCCTCAATTCATATTCTATCTTGCCCATCATTGCCAGGGCGGCCTTTACCGGAATAGGATTAGTCTCCAGAAAACACGCGTCCATCACCGGTCTCATCCTGTGATGAAGTCCACGGGCTCTATCCAGGTCACCATCATCAAAGGCGTCTATCATGGCTGCCATATCTTCGGGAATAATATTGGATACAACGGAGATAACCCCCCTGCCCCCAACTGCGAGAACAGGCAGAACGGTGAAGTCATCACCCGACAGGACGGCAAAATCGTCACCACAGAGTTCCACGACTCTGCTTATCTGCTTCAGGTCCCCGGAGGCCTCCTTTATGCCAACGATATTACTGATCTTTGCCAGCCTCGCGTCGGTCTCCGGCAGGATATTCCCCCCTGTCCTGCCTGGCACATTATAGAGGATAATCGGCACAGGAACAGCGTCCGCTATCGCCTTGTAGTGTTGATAAAGCCCCTCCTGTGTAGGTTTGTTATAGTAGGGAGTAACCAGCAACGCCCCATCCGCTCCTACTTTGTACGCATGTTCGGTAAGTCTTATGGCCTCCTTCGTGCTGTTGGAACCTGTCCCCGCAATTACAGGAACTCTCTTTCTAACGGCCTCCACTGTAATCTCGATAACCCTGTCGTGCTCCTCATGGGACAGTGTCGCACTCTCTCCCGTGGTGCCGCAGGGAACAATGCCATCGGTCCCGGACTCTATCTGGAACTCGATAAGCTTCCTCAGCGCCTCTTCATCCACCCTTCCATCCTTGAAGGGTGTCACAATCGCGACTATTGCTCCTCTAAACATAATCTTTCCTCCTGTTGAAAGTTTACTTTTCCGGTTACCCGATACACCTTTTACTTGACCCCTTGAATCCTTGGCCTCTTCTTTTTATTGCAGAAAATCCGGAATACTTTCGCCTCTTGTCAGGTCCGCGCGGGTTTCTCCGGATCTTATCACGTAAAACTCCCCATCCCTGACAAGCACCTCCGGAACCCTCGGTCTTGAGTTGTAGTTTGAAGACATGGAAAACCCATACGCCCCGGCGCTCATGACAGCTACCAATTCTCCCCGTTCCAGTTCGGGTATAACCCTGCCTCTGGCAAGATAGTCGCCCGATTCACAGATGGGACCGACCACATCAGACAACGTATTTCCACGTTCTTTCAGCTCAACAGGCTGGATATTGTGGTATGAATCGTACAGACTGGGTCTTATCAGATCATTCATCCCCGCGTCAACTATGACAAATCTCTTGTCCGCGTTGGTCTTTGTATAAAGCACCTCGGAAACCAGTATGCCCGCATTCCCGACGATTACCCTTCCCGGTTCAAATATAAACGTGCAATCAATATCTCTTACTCTGTCCATAATGGCCTTGGCGTAATCCTGTGGATGAGGCGGGGTTTCATTATCATAGGTGATTCCAAGGCCTCCGCCCAGATCCAGATATCTGATGCCAATGCCTTCATTTCTGAGAGAGAATATCAGCTCTTTCAGGCGATCCAGCGCCTCAATAAAGGGGGAGAGCTCTGTGATCTGTGATCCTATATGGCAATCCACTCCTACGATATCTATGTGGTCCAGCTTTGCGGCATGCCGGTACTCGTCCAGAGATTTTTCAATATCTATTCCGAATTTATTTTCCTTCATGCCGGTGGATATATGGGGATGTGTCATGGGATTCACATCGGGATTCACACGCAGTGATATCCTTGCCGCCCTGTCCATCTTTCCGGCGCACGCATTTATTACCTCAAGCTCTTGGGGAGACTCTATATTAAATATAAGTATGTCGCTCTCCAGCGCGTATCTTATCTCTTCCTCTCTTTTTCCGACCCCGGAATAGACTATCTTTCCCGGATCAGCCCCCGCTTCAAGGACTCTGTAAAGCTCTCCTCCGGAGACAATGTCCATGCCGCTTCCCTCATTTATGAATATCTTGAGTATGGCCGCGTTGGAATTGGCCTTCGCGGAAAAACAGACAATATGGGGGATGTTCTCAAATGCCGAGTCAAAGACCTCGAAATGTCTCTTGAGCGTCCTGTGGCTGTAAAGATAAAGGGGGGTTCCCACGGCCTTTGCCACTTCAGAAACCGGGACCTCTTCACACCAGAGCTCATTGTCTACATAATGGAAATAATTCATAATATATCGGTTCAGGGTTCAAAATCCCGATCTTCAGGTTCAGGGTATCTCCATCCGGGCAGTATTGGACTCCCCTCCACACATACCGGAGGAATCGCATATCACGACCCTGTAAGAATAGAAAAACCCCCTTCGGATGTTTCGATCCAGGTATACAAACCGCCCCTTTTCATCCAGCCTTAAATCACGAAGTGGAAGGTATCCTGCAATAACGTATATACGCGGACAATTCTCACAATCAGTGCCATCCACTTTCAACGCGCTCTTCAAGATCCTGACATACCCCACATATCCACGCTCTCCGGGAATGCTCCATTTCAGAACGGCCTTTCCATCTTTATCGATAGACACATCAAGGTCTGAAACCGGTTCGGGATAGTTGACGTGGAGGTAACGCGGATCAGCCTTTTTCCCGCAACCGGCGCAGAATATAGACAGGAAAAATGCCGCCATTATCAAGATTACCCATAATTTATCCCTTTTCATTATACACACACCTTACCAGCGGTTCTAATCAATCCTCCCGGACTCTATCTCTTCTATTCTCTTTAATACCGCTTCTCCGGCTGTTCCGCCGGTAACATTTCTCGCGCTGACCGAGCCTTCCACACTCATGCACGCATAGATATCCGCATCGGCATCCCTCCAGAACAGGCGAATTTCCTCTATATCAAGCGATTCCATATCCTTCTGTTTTTCAATGCAGTATCCAACAAGACGCCCGACTATGCCGTGCGCCTCTCTGAATGGAATGCCCTTCATTACAAGGTAATCGGCCACGTCCGTCGCCGTGGAAAAGCCTTCCGCGGCGCTCTCCAGCATCCTGTCCCTGTTGAATTTCAGATTTCCTGTCATATCGGAAAGGACGGCAAGACAGACCTTCACCGTGTCAACTGTGTCAAACAGAGGTTCCTTGTCTTCCTGAAGATCCCTGTCATACGTCATGGGGAGCCCCTTCATAATGGTCAATATCGCCATCAGATCTCCATAGACACGTCCGGTCTTTCCCCTTATCAGTTCAGCCACATCTGGATTCTTTTTCTGGGGCATGATACTGCTGCCGGTGGTAAACGCGTCGGATATATCGACAAACCCGAACTCCCCGCCGGACCAGATAACGAGATCCTCGCAGAAACGGCTCATATGCATCATCACCAGGCTTGCATCGAAAATAAATTCCGCGACAAAGTCTCTGTCTGAAACCGCGTCCATGCTGTTTTTTGAAATCCCCGAAAAAGAAAGTAGTTCGGCCACATATTCCCGATCTATGGGAAATCCTGTGCCTGCCAGAGCCGCCGACCCCAGTGGCATGACATTTACCCTCCCCCTGCACTCCTTCAGGCGGCTAATATCTCTCTCCAGCATCTCCCACCAGGCAAGAAGGTAGTGGGACAGAAGCACCGGTTGCGCCTTCTGCATGTGCGTGTAGCCCGGCAGTATGGTGTCGATCTCTCTCTTCGCCACATCAACGAGAGATGCCTGAAGCCCCGCCAGAAGGCCAAGGATATTTGTCACCTCATCCCGGAGATAAAGCCTCATGTCAAGAGATATCTGATCGTTCCTGCTTCTCGCAGTGTGAAGCCTGCCCCCCACATCTCCGACACGGTCTATCAGTGATTTTTCTATGGCCATGTGTATGTCTTCCAGGTCGGAAGAGTAGGAAAATTCACCCTTTTCCATATCCTTCAGGATATCCTGAAGACCGGATATGATCTTCTCGGCATCTTCGGGTGAGATAATTCCCTGCGCGGCAAGCATACGACAATGCGCGACGCTCCCCTCAATATCATAAGGATAGAGTCTTTTATCGAAATGGAGAGAAGATGTGAACTCCTCCACTCTTTTGTCAGTGGGTTCGGAGAAGCGTCCCCCCCACGGTTTTTTCTGTCCGGTCATAAGTCAATCCCGATTAGTATTTCTGGTTCTTCTTCAATTCAGGTTTTTGTTGGGTTTCGTACCTCAACCCAACCTGCTCGACCCCTTGAACCCTCGAATCCCCGAACCCTTGACCCCTATTTTTTCAACAACGCCTGCATCTTCAGCCTTAGCGCATTGAGCCTGATAAATCCGGTGGCATCCTTCTGATTATATACCTCATCCTCGTCAAAGGTAGCCAGATCCTCACTGTAGAGTGATACAGGCGCCTTGACACCTACCGGCGTACAGTTCCCTTTGTACAATTTAAGGCGGACTGTTCCGGTGACATCCTTCTGTGATTCATCTATCATCTTCTGGAGCATTTCTCTTTCAGGAGAGTACCAGAAACCGTTGTATATGATCTGCGCGTACCTCGGCATGATGGAATCCCTTATAAGCATAACTTCTCTGTCCATGGTGATTGTTTCCATCGCCCGGTGTGCGGACCACAGCGCGGTGCCGCCCGGTGTTTCGTAGATTCCCCTCGATTTCATTCCCACAAAACGGTTTTCCACCATATCCATCCTGCCGACACCGTTATCTCCTGCGAGTGTGTTCATGAAATCCAGAAGCTGAGCAGGGCTCATTGTTTGCCCATCAACCGCCACAGGGGTTCCCTTCTCAAAGGTAATTTCCACATATGTAGGTCGATCAGGTGCATCTTCTGGTGAAACGCTCATCACATACATATCTTCAGGCGGTTCTTCCCACAGGTCTTCAAGGATTCCTCCTTCGTGAGAGATATGCAAAAGATTTCTGTCTTCACTATAGGGACTTTTCTTCGTTGATTTTATGGGAATATTGTATTTTTCAGCATAATCTATCATGGCCTCTCTTGAATTGAGGGTCCAGTTCTCATCCTTCCATGCCGATATAATCTTTATGTCCGGATCAAGGGCTATGTAGGTCATCTCAAATCTCACCTGGTCGTTGCCTTTACCGGTAGCACCGTGACAGACGGCATCCGCGCCCTCTTTGTGCGCGATCTCAATCTGTCTCCTGGCCACTATCGGCCTCGCGAGGGAGGTACCCAGAAGATATGTCCCCTCATATACCGCGTTGGCCCTCAGAGCGGGAAATACAAAATCCCTCACGAATTCCTCTTTCAGGTCTTCCACATATGCCTTGACCGCACCTGTGGCAAGCGCCTTTTTCTCCAAGCCTTCAAGTTCCTGCTTCTGTCCAACATCTCCGGTAAGGGTAATAACCTCACACCCATACGTCTCAATCAGCCACCTGACAATAACGGACGAATCAAGACCGCCGGAATATGCCAGGACCACTTTTTTTATTTCTTTGCTCACTTCTCTCTTCCTCCAGACATAAGTATTTCCATAATCGCCTTCTGTACGTGCAAACGGTTTTCCGCCTGATCAATAATTACAGATTTCGGTCCATCTATCACACTTGCTTCTATCTCTTCCCCGCGGTGAGCGGGCAGGCAGTGCATAATGATGACATCTTTCTTCGCGCAACCGACCAGCCTTTCATTTACCTGATAATCCCGGAACGCCGCCACCCTCTCTTCCTGCTCATCTTCCTGACCCATGCTGGCCCATACATCGGTATATATCACGTCGGCGCCGGAGGCAGCATCGGCAGGAATCCGCAAGAGATCTATCCCCTCCTTCGATTCTCTGACCCCTCTTTCCAATATGGTCTTATCAGGATCATAACCTTCAGGACAGGCAATGGAAAGATGAAAAGGAAGCTTGGCCGCGGCATTTATCCAGGAATTAGTCATGTTATTTCCGTCGCCGATATAGGCTATCTTCAGTCCCTTATATCCGCCTTTTTTTTCTATTATGGTGAATATGTCGCTCAACACCTGGCATGGGTGCAACAGGTCTGTCAGACCGTTGATAACGGGTATTGTGGCATATTTCGCGAATTCTTCAACCATATCCTGTTCGAATGTCCTTATCATGATGCCGTCTATGTATCTGGACATTACCCTGGCCGTATCAGCGACGGGTTCTCCCCTTCCAAGCTGTATATCGCGCCGGCTCAGGAATATACCGGTTCCACCCAGTTGATGTATCCCCGCTTCAAAGGACAGCCTTGTCCTCGTGGACGATTTGTCGAACAGCATACCCAGCGTCTTCCCTCTCAGGGAATCGTGCATCTCGCCCCTGTATAACAGGTCTTTCAACTTTTTTGCGGTATTGAATATCTCGCTAAATCCATCGACATCAAGATCATGGATTGTCAGCATATCTTTTTTCACAGGCTTCTCATCACCTCATCGAGGATATCAACCGCACGGTCTATATCCCCTTTTGTAATAATCATGGGGGGGACAAATCGCAGGACATTGTCGCAGGTGCAGTTTATGAGCAATCCCTTATCCATGCACCCATTTACTATATCCGCGCCCTCCACGGAAAGTTCCACTCCAAGCATAAGACCCCTTCCTCTGACTTCTTTGATAAAGGCATGATTTTTCTTCAATTCGTCGAGCTTTGCGCGGAAGTAAACACCCATATTCCTGCAGTTATCCAGCACTCCTCCGCGCAGCAACTCCTCCATCACAGAGATCCCTGCTGCCATGGCGAGCGGGTTTCCTCCAAAAGTGGACGCATGGCTTCCCGGTGTAAAAGATGCCGCCACTTTATCGGTCGCCAGCATGGCCCCAACGGGAAAACCATTACCCAGGGCCTTGGCCAGGGTCATGATATCCGGTCTTACACCAGTGGCCTCATACGCGAACAGGTTACCCGTGCGCCCCATACCCGTCTGGACTTCATCCAGTATCAGAAGTGCACCCGTGTCATCACATATCTTTCTTACACCTTCAAGATATCCACCTGCCGGAACCCTGATCCCCCCTTCACCCTGTATGACTTCCACCATAACCGCGCAGGTATCTTCCGTAACGGCCCGTTCAAGAGAGAGAAGATCGTCGAAAGGTACATATCCAAAACCGGTCGGAAGAGGATCAAACCCTTTTTGAAATTTCTCCTGACCCGTTGCCGTAACGGTGGCAAGAGTTCGTCCGTGAAAAGAGTTTTTCATGGTCACTATACGATATCTGCCCTCATCCATATTTTCATAGGCGTATTTTCGCGCCAGTTTGATGGCCGCCTCGTTTGCTTCCGCCCCGCTGTTACAGAAAAACGCCTTGTCCGCGAAAGAATTTTCTACCAGAAGGCGAGCCAACCGAATCTGTGGTTCAATGTGGTATATATTGGATACATGCATCAGTGTTTCGGCCTGTTTGCAGATTGCCCCGGATACTGATGGATTGGCATGGCCAAGACCGCACACGGCGATACCCGCCAGAAAATCGAGGTACTCCTTTCCATCAGAGTCCCACACATGTACCCCTTCACCCCTTACCAGAACAACCGGCAGGCGCGAGTAGGTATTCATGATATATCTGTCCGAATTAGAGATAAGCTCTTCTGTTGTCATATTGCTTCGATCTTTCGGGTTACTTCCCTGACCACTGTCCACTGACCACTGTCCACTGTCCACTGACCACTGTAACTCAGTCTTTCACCACTTCTGTGCCGATACCACTGTCCGTGAATATCTCCAGGAGAACGGCGTGATCCAGACGTCCATCAATTATGTGAGTTTTTCTCACACCATTTCTGAGCGCCTTTATACAGCATTTTACCTTGGGATACATACCCCCATTTATTGTGCCATCTTCGATCAGCTCTTCGGCCTCCACATTGTTGATAGAGTTTATCAGCCGGCCTTTTTCGTCCAGGATTCCCTCCACGTCGGTCAGGAGAATAAGTTTCTCCGCCCCAAGGGCGGCCGCCACCTCACCCGCTACTATATCAGCGTTGATATTATATGTCTCGCCCTTGTCTCCGGCGCCGGTGGGAGCTATAACGGGGATAAACCCGTCTACTATCAGCGATTCGATAAGTCCGGAGTTAACCTTTCTTACCCTGCCCACCATTCCTATGTCTATTATCTCCGGGGGGGTATCCTTCGCTTTTTCGGTGCTCAGGATATATTTTTCCGCTTCTATGATATTCCCATCCTTGCCACTCAATCCAACAGCCCTGCCGCCATGACCGTTGATCAGTCCGACTATCTCTTTGTTCACTTTACCGGTAAGGACCATCTCGACTATATCCATAGTCTCTTCGTCCGTCACCCTCATCCCCCTGACGAATTTCGAGTCCTTACCCAGTTTATTGAGAAAGGCGCCGATCTGAGGACCGCCGCCATGCACTATCACCGGGTTGATCCCGATATACTTCATCATGACAATGTTCATGGCGAACATCTTTTTCAGATTGTTATCCCCCATGGCATGGCCGCCATACTTTATAACTATGGTCTTGCCATAAAACCGCTTTATATAAGGCAGAAACTCCAGGAGTATATCCGCTTTTTCCATGAGGCTTTTCAGATTGTCCGAATGCATGATTTAAAATCTCCTATAGGACATACCTGCTCAGGTCTTCATCTTCGACTACATCCTTCAGCTTATCCCTGACATAATCGGCATCAATATTTATTTTTTTCTCCGCAACCGCAATATCTGGTGCGTTAAAAGATATCTCCTCCAAGAGTATCTCCATGACTGTGTAAAGTCTTCTGGCCCCTATATTTTCCATCTTCCCATTCACAAGCGCCGCTACCTCCGCGATCTCCTCTATGGCTTCGTCCTGGAATATAAGATCTATATCTTCAGTAGCCATCATCTCCACATACTGTTTCACCAAGGCATTGTGAGGTTCCGTAAGAATCCTTATGAAATCTTCCTTTTCAAGCGAATCAAGCTCTACCCTTATGGGAAATCTTCCCTGCAACTCTGGGATAAGATCGGACGGCTTGGAAACGGTGAACGCTCCCGCGGCGATAAAGAGTATGTGATCCGTCTTTACCATACCATACTTGGTGTTCACGTTGGATCCTTCCACAATCGGAAGGAGGTCTCTCTGCACGCCTTCCCTGGATACATCAGGGCCCTGGGAGGAATCACCACCCACGATCTTGTCTATTTCGTCAAGAAATATGATTCCCGATTGCTCGACCTTCTCCACCGCCGCTCTGGTGACCTTTTCCATATCGACAAGTCTCTGGGCCTCTTCATCGGCTAATATGTTTACCGCTTCAGAGACCTTGACTTTTCTTTCTTTCTTCTTCTGCGGGAATATATTTCCGAACATCTCTTTGATATTCATCCCCATATCTTCAACACCGGAAGTGGAAAAAATCTCTATCATGGGATTGGTGGGGTTGTCTACAACTTCAATCTCTACAATCCGTTCGTCCAGCTTCCCACTGCGAAACAGACGCCGCAGCTTCTCACGCGTTTCATTGTGACGAGTATTCTCCTGGACCGCCACATCACCCTCAGGCATCTCCAGAAGCGTGCCTTCCGATTCCGTGTTCTCTGTTTGTTTCTGATCCCCGCGCTTAAGAGGAAGGAGGATGTCAAGTATTCTTTCCTCGGCAATCTCCATCGCCTTGGCCTTTACATTTTCCCGCTCCTCCGATTTAGCCATGTTTATTGCCAGCTCTACAAGATCCCTGACCATTGACTCAACATCCCTACCCACATAACCCACTTCTGTAAATTTGGAGGCCTCTATCTTCAGAAAAGGAGACTTGTCAAGTTTGGCAAGCCTGCGCGCAATTTCTGTCTTTCCCACTCCCGTGGGACCTATCATTATGATATTTTTGGGCGCTATTTCTTCCCTTAGTTCTTCCGGCACGTTCTGGCGCCGCCACCTGTTCCGGAGCGCCACGGCAACCGCCCTCTTGGCGTCATGCTGCCCTATAATATACTTGTCCAGCTGGGACACAACCTCTCTCGGTGTCAAATTCGTGGATGACATAAAGTTTCTACCCCTTGATTCTCAATGGTTAATTTTGAATTTCCTCAGCCACATCCAGTTCCTCTATTTTTATCCTGTCATTCGTGAATATACATATATCGGAAGCTATGTGCATGGCCTCTTCGACAATCTCCCTCGCACTCAGTGTAGAGTGCTTTATAAGAGCCCTTGCCGCTGCCTGGGCATATGGGCCGCCGGAACCTATCGCCAGAACCTCATCATCCGATTCTATCACATCTCCGTTACCTGATATTATAAGAAAATCCACATCACTGACTGCTATCATCAGGGCTTCAAGATGTCGCAAGACCCTGTCTGTTCTCCAGTCCTTGGTCAGTTCAACCGCGGCCCTCAAAAGATTGCCGCCATACTGTTCCAGTTTCTGGTCGAATCTGTCAAAAAGGGTAAACGCGTCCGCCGTAGCGCCCGCGAAACCTACGATTACCTTATCATGATACAGTCTTCGAACCTTTCTGGCATTGTGCTTCAGGGCTATCGTATCGAGGGTCACCTGGCCGTCACCGGCGACGGCCACTTTCCCCTTGTGTTTCACTGCTACTATGGTTGTTCCTCTTATATTACTCATGACTTTTCTTCTCCTCTGGCCCTCGGATGGCTTCTGTCATATATCTCCATCAATCTTGTCACACTGACGGACGTATACTTCTGGGTAGTGGAAAGGCTTTCATGACCTAACAGTTCCTGTATAACTCTCAGATCGGCGCCGGCATCCATGAGATGGGTCGCAAATGTGTGTCTGAGCGTATGAGGACTTATCTTCCTGCCGATACCACTCAATGTTATATACTTGTCTATAATTCTCCTTACACTTCTCGGAGTCAACCTCGAACCGGACCTGTTCAGAAAGAGCGGTGATCCGGCATAGCTTCCGGCTGTATCTCCCCCCGTTCCAGATCTGCTGCTGATATAATCCTTCAGGGCCGACAATGCTGGACCACCAACAGGGACTATCCTCTCTTTCCTGCCTTTTCCCCTTACCTTTACCAGGCTGTTCGAGAAATCGACGTTGGCTGTATCCAGACCGGTGAGTTCACCAACGCGCACACCGGCTGAATACAGGAATTCGATTATGGCCCTGTCCCGCAGTCCTGATACACCCGATTTGAACTTCACCCCCAGAAGAGAGAACACTTCGTCTATACTCAGGAAGGAAGGCAGGTACTTGTCTGCCTTCGGTGCCTGGACCATCTGAGCGGGATTATACCCGATTTTTCCCTCTCGAAGAAGAAATTTAAAGAACGCCCTGAGGCTGGCCACCTTTCTCGACACAGTAACCTTTTTTATCTTCCTCCGGTAGAGAGACGCAAGAAACGCCCTTATCACCGTCTGATCAACATCGGCGGGCTTGTCCACTCCGTTCTTCAGAAGAAATTCTCTGAACTGTCTCAGGTCGGACAGATAGCTTCTCCGTGTATGATAAGACAGGTTTCTTTCAACACCAATGTGAATACCAAAACCTCTGATGGCATCCTCCATCCGAGCATACCCTCCAGTCATCTTTCAAACCTCCGACGAGTCGGAGTTACATCTTATACTTTCCAAAGTCATCGGAAGAGAGATTCTCCAGAAACTCCTCTAATTCTTCCTTCGTGTATTTATTCAGGTCAGTCGTTTTTCTGCCAAAATCGATATTCGTTGATTTCCCAATAACTTTTTCATCCACAAAAATGGGCGCGCCTGCCCTTAACGCAAGGGCAATCGCGTCGCTCGGACGCGCGTCAATCGTAATTGAGACATCCTCCTTCAGGATATGTATGGTGGCAAAGAAGGTGTTGTCTTTCAGATCATTAATAACGATTCGCAGAACCCTCACTTCAAGAACTTTTAACATCTCGTTCATGAGGTCATGCGTCATCGGCCTCGCCAGATTTATTTTCTCCATCTGTGTGGCTATGGCGCTTGCCTCGAAAAGGCCTATCCATATGGGAATAGCCCTTTTCCCCTGCAGATCCTTCAATATCACTATGGGTGTATTTGTTATAGGATCCATGGCAAGTCCAAACACCTTCACCTCTATAAGCATCTCTCCCCCTGAATCATATCCCCTCTCAAAGAGTGCATATAGGCCTGTGCAATTCTCACACGCACGGTTTTTCCTGTCAGGCCGGTGTCACCCTCGAGGTTAACGATTTTATTGCCCCTTGTCCTGCCAGTGACATCGGCGTCATTGTTCTTGCTGACACCCTCTATAAGCACATCTTTCGCAGTTCCCTCAAGACCTCTGTTCTTTTCCAGACTGTGGCTTTCCTGGAGTAACTGGAGCTCAGACAGCCTCTCGCTCTTGACCCCTTCTTCAACCTTCCCGTCATACCCTTCCGAAGCTGTGCCACGCCTGTCAGAATACTTGAAGGAAAAGGTGTTGTCAAACCTTACTTCTTTCATAAGGCCAATAGTTTTTTGAAAGTCGCTGTCCTTCTCTCCAGGAAATCCGACGATGATATCTGACGTTATGGTTATATCCGGGCATGCGTCTCTCAACATGTCAACTTTTTTCAGATACTCTCCCGAAGTGTATCCTCTTTTCATTCTCTTCAACACATGATCAGAACCGGACTGCACCGGCAGGTGAATGTGCTCACACAGGTTATCAAGATCAGCAAAACAGCCGACAAGCCTCTCTGAAAGGTCTTTCGGGTGAGATGTGGTAAAGCGGATTCTGTCTATCCCCTCTATGTTACCGATCATTCTCAATAATGCAGGGAAACTGGTGTCTCCGGAAAGAGTGCTGCCGTATGAATTGACGTTTTGCCCCAGGAGTGTCACCTCCCTGATGCCATTATCGGCAAGAAACCTGATTTCGTCAACTATGTCCCCGCTGGCCCTGCTCTCTTCCCTTCCTCTTACATAAGGCACAATACAGTAGGAGCAAAAATTGTTACATCCCTGCATAATTGTTACGTAGGCGCTCATACCTCCATCAGGAGGCAGGGTTAGGATGCCCAGAGATCTTGCCGATTCGCGGAAAGAGGTGTCAACAACCCGGGATCCGGTATTGTTAATCTCTTCTATCATCTCGGGAAGGCGGTGTATGTTATGCGTACCAAGGACAAAATCAAGATGTGGAGCCCTCCTGAAGAATCCGGTCCCATGTTCCTGGGCAAGACATCCAGCCACCCCAATAACAAGACCGGGCCGCTTTTCCCTTAATTTTTTTAACCTTCCAAGCTGACTGTACACCTTCTGGGCCGCTTTTTCCCTTACGCTGCAGGTATTGACGATGATAACATCCGCCTCGTCGGCTTCATCCGTCTTAACATATCCCGCGTCACTGAGAATCTGCGCCATCTGTTCCGAGTCATGGACATTCATCTGACAGCCAAAGGTACGGATGTAAAATTTTCTTATGGACATAAACGATACCTGCGTACGTTAGCAAGAATTAATGCTGGAGGAAGGATCTGGAAAAATGTAGATACCGACACCTTTGGACAATACTTTCGGCCCTCAAAATCAAAAAGAGGGGCATTACCCCCTCCTTTTGACTGGAATATAAGCCTGCGGCTTGATTTCCCTGATTTGTTTACAAAAGATTAAAGATATCGGTATTTATTTCCCGGAATCTACTCTTTCCTTAAGCTCTTTACCCACCTTGAAAAAGGGGAGTTTCTTGGGAACCACATGTATAGTCTCCCCGGTCTTGGGATTTCTTCCCGTGTACGAATCGTAGTTTCTTACGACAAAACTTCCAAATCCCCTGATTTCGATCCTGCCCCCGCTCTTGAGCTGAGTGCCAAATCCCTTAAAGATCAGATTGACAACATCCGCAGCCTGACTTTCCGTAAGACCCTCTTTTTTACTCAAGGCATCTATCAATTCCGACTTATTCATAAAACCTCCTATCGACTTGCCAAAATAAGCTTAAAAATCCCCCCGCACCTTCGGCAGAAAATTTCCCTTAGATATTATTTATTTTATTATTAAAGTCAAGATAATTTTCATTGTTTTTCAGATAGATATTTTTTATCCTGCGATCCCGAAAGTTCAATCAGGCCCTTTACTTCTTTTTTTTGCATATATCTGTATTCTCCGGTCCTAAGATCTCCGAGGCTGATATCGCCAATGGCTGTCCTTATCAGCCTCGCCACAGGATGATCTGTCGAATCGAAAAATCTTCTTATTATTCTGTTTCTTCCCTCCAGTATTGTCAATTCTACCCAGCAGCTTTTTTTGTTGCTCTTTTCCATAGCCGCCCAGATCGGTTTAAAACTGCCGTCCTCCAGCATGGCTCCCTTTCTGATGACCTCGATATCATTCTTCGTAAGGTTACCCTTGACCTTCACCATATAGGTCTTGGGTATTTTGAATGCCGGATGCTGCACCATGTGTGAAAAGTTGCCGTCATTGGACATCAAGAGCAACCCTTCCGAATCGTAATCAAGTCTCCCGACAGGGAATACCCTCTCAGTAACACCCCTTAACAGATCGGTGACAATCGGTCTGTTTTGTGGATCGTTCAGGGTGACAACATATCCCTTCGGCTTGTTCAACATCAGATATACCAGACTCACCGCGTCCCCGGATATAAGCCCCCCGTCAACGCGTATTTTGTCGCATGAGGCATCAGCTTTCATCCCCGGCTGAGTTGTTATCACGCCATTAACACTGACCTGACCGTCCCGCATCATCTGTTCCGCCGCGCGCCGGGATGCTATACCGCACCTAGCTATTATTTTCTGAATGCGCTCTTCCACAGAAATTATTCCCCCAACTCTCTAAATTCTCTGAGCGTGGGCAGGTCTGAAAGGGTCTTGAGCCCGAATGTCTCAAGAAATTTCCTGGTAGTTCCATAGATCATGGGTCTGCCCGGCACATCCTTTCTCCCCACTATTCTGACAAGATTTTTCTCCAGCAATCCCCTCAGGGTGCCACTTATATCCACACCCCGCACTTTTTCTATCTCAGATCGCATGACGGGCTGCCTGTAAGCAACCACCGCAAGCGTTTCCATGGCAGCCGGGCTTAAAGCCGCCGGCTTTTGCCCTTTCAGCTTATGCACCCATGACCCCACCGTTTCACCGGTCCTGAACTGGTAGCCCCCGGCAACATCCCTCAGGAATATGCCTCCATTTCTCTCCTCATATTCCCTTACGAGATCGTCAATTGCGGAAGAGACCTCCATTTCCTTCACATCCTCCATGATCCCCACTATCCTTGAGGATGTTATCGGTGTACCAGAAACAAAGATAAGAGCCTCAATTATGGCCTTTAGATTATCCATCTATTTTCCCGCGAGGCATATCCTTATAGTCCCGTACGGAACCGCCTGATACGCCCTGATTATTCTAAGTTTCATAAGTTCCAGAATGGCCAGAAAGGTATATATCAACCTCATGCGGTTGCCCGCGTCTTCCAGGAGATCGGTGAAGGTAAGCTCACCTCTCTTTTCCAGCTCGTCCACTATATCATTTATCCTGTCGGAAAGGGACATCTTTTCGACATCTATCTCCATCAAATCTTTCTGACCTGTATCGAAGCTTATTCTCCGGAAGGCCTCGACAAGTTCAAATATACCGATTTCCCTGAGAGAATGCTCATCTTTTTCAATCTCTTCCCCGGTATGATCCCTGCCAAATACATCCCGGCCAAGGATGTTCATCCTGTCCAGACCCAGCGCCGCTTCCTTGAATGCCTTATACTCCAGAAGCTGCCTGACAAGTTCTTCACGCGGATCCTCCTCCTCTTCTTCTTCATCTTCCCCACTTACGGGCAGAAGCATCCTCGATTTGATGTGCGTCAACGTGGCGGCGAGCACGAGATATTCACCTGCAAGGTCAAGATTGAGGGACTTCATCTCGTCAATATATTTCATATACTGCCTGGTTATGAGGGCAATGGGAATATCGTATATATCGACTTCGTTCTTTCTAATCAGGTAGAGCAACAGGTCCAGAGGGCCTTCAAATATATCCAGCTTGATTTCATAAACCCCGGTCATCATATCTTCACGGCTTCCCTTACCTGGTCCATGGTGAGACGCGCTATCTTCGAGGCCTCCCGTACGCCATCGGCCATTAAACCCCTTACATCCTCCTGGTGGTTCAGATAATAGTCCTGCCGTTCATGTATGGGAGCCATGCTCTCCCGTATCCTCTCCGCGAGACGCTTTTTGCATTCAACACACCCGATCTCGGCCTTTTTGCACCCATCCGATATTTCGTCCACCTCTGAAGAGGGCGAATATATCTGGTGAAACGCGAAGGCGTTACAGATCTCCGGTCTCCCCGGATCTTTTCTCCTCATCCTCTGCGGATCGGTAAACATGGAAGCAACCTTCTGTCTCAGCACATCTCCCCGATCGCGAAGATAGATGGAATTATCGTACGATTTGCTCATCTTTCTTCCGTCAATTCCGAGAAGCTTGGGCACTTCCGTCAGCAGGGGTTCGGGAACGGGGAATACATCTTTGTACAGAAAATTGAACCTCCTCGCTATCTCGCGCGTGAGTTCCACGTGTGGAAGCTGGTCTACCCCGACAGGTACGCCGTAGGCCTTGTACATTATTATGTCCGCAGCCTGGAGAACGGGATATCCTAGAAAGCCGAACGTCGAAATATCTCTGTCGGACAATTCCGTCTTCATCTCTTTATATGTGGGATTCCTCTCCAGCCATGCGAGGGGTGTTATCATGGAAAGTATGAGGAACAGTTCGGCATGTTCCTTTACCTCCGACTGGACAAACATGGTACTCTTGGCGGGATCCAGCCCCACGCTCAGCCAGTCCACGACCATATCCAGGGAGTTTGCCCTTATAAGATCGGTGTCTTTATAGTCACTTGTCAACGCGTGCCAGTCGGCGACAAAGTAAAAACAATCATATATGTCTCTATTCTGGATATCCACCCAGTTCGCGAGCGCTCCGTGAAGATTGCCCAGATGCAGTCTTCCGGTGGGGCGCATGCCACTCAAGATTCGTTTTTTCATCGTTTGCCTCAGAAGATATATTTAGGAGCGGTCGTATAACAAAAAAGGCCGCCCCGTGTCAAACTATCAGTTTTATTTCATCTATCCTGCGCAAAAGTTTTTCTACCTCTTTGTGCTTTTCCCCTTTTCTGCTGACAGCGGAAAGTACGCCAAGTTCATTCAAACGCCTCACAGGCAACAGCGGATTTTTTTCCTTTAATATAAGCCTCAGTTCCGAAGAAATCCTGTACCCCGACAGCCTTTCGATAAAACCGGCAGAGACTGCATCCCTGATAAGTTTTCCCGTAATGTCGTCAATCCTGAAACCAAACCTCTTCTCGAATCTGACGGCCCGGAACACCCTCGTGGGATCATCGATAAAACTCCTGTCATGCAGAACCCTTACCAATTTTTTCCTTATATCATCCCTCGCATGAAAGAAGTCAAGCAAATCCCCAAACCGGTCAGGATTCAGGCCGACCGCGAGTGTATTAATGGAAAAGTCCCGCCTGAGCATGTCGTCCTTTATGGAACCAGGGGTTACAAGGGGAAGCGCGGCAGGCCGTTCATAGGTCTCCGTCCTTGCCGTCGCAACATCAATCTTGAAGCCATCGGGCAAGACAATATTTGCCGTTCCAAACCTTTCGTATGTGAGAAGACACGCGCCATGATCAACAGAAAACCTGGATGCAAAGGCGACGCCGTCTCCCTCTATGGCCACATCAACATCGAGGTTGTCACGCCGCAGGAACAGATCGCGCACAAGTCCACCCACGGCATATGCTTCAAAGCCCATCTCTTCCGCACAGACACCGGCACCCCTCAACAGATTCAGGATACGCGACGGAAGCTGATTAAGCAATTTGCTAATATTCATAAGCATTTTCTACATATTCTGGAGGAAACCGCGGACTGGAAAAAGGCAGGAAAGGCAAACAATATAAACTCTTAGAAAGTCAAGATTGGCCGACGCGAAACTCAGTCCCGATGAATCGGAAGTTACAAAGCCGTCAAACAAAAAAATGGCCCCTGGTTCTAAGACCAGGGGCCGGCATGATTTCTAATCTTTATTAAATCTTTTCAGCAAGGGCCTTGCCCGCCTTGAACTTAATGACCTTCTTTGCCTTGATCTGGATCGCTTTTCCAGTCTGAGGATTCCGGCCTGTTCTTGCGTTCCTCTTCACAACCGAGAACGTGCCAAAACCGACGAGACCGAGCTTGCCGCTTTTCTTGAGCTCGGCAGTTACGTTGTCAATGTACGACTTCAGAGCTCCCGCAGCCTGTACCTTTGTTATCCCCGCATCCCCCGCGATAGCCGCTATCAATTCAGCTTTCGTCATATCTTTCCTCCTCCTTTTCCCTGTTGTTGTAACACTTATTAATATTTATAACAAAACACTTAAAACACGGTCTGCAAGTAATCTACCCGGGCACCACTTCGTCAGGACGATGACTCCCAGTGAATCTCCTCTGGAAAGACTACAAGCAAAACCACCGCAAACCCGCGCCAGACACGCAAACAGAGACATCTGGTCTCTGACCTAGCATAAAGAAAATCAACAATCAAGCAAAAACTACAGGAAACCGATAAAAACTGCCTGAACCGTCATCATTTCTTTTTCACAAGAAAATACAGATCCCCTTCCTCTTTCAGATGTCCGGCCATAATCTCCGCGTTCTCTCCCCTTCCGCAGAACAGGTCCACCCTTCCCGGTCCTTTGATCGCCCCCCCGGCATCCTGGTTGAGCGCAAACCGGGAAAAAGGCTTCCATAACAAAATGTTGCCATCTTCGTCTATAACAGGTTTTTTCACCCTGATAAAAGCGAGCGCTCCCCTGGGAAACATGCCCGCATCCGTGGCTATAGACCTCCCCGGCGTCACTGGCACATTAAGGCTTCCTACGGGTCCCTCTTCAACAATGCGGAAAAACACATAGCTTTCATTACAGCTCAATATATCAAACATCTCTTCGGAGTGCGCCCTCAGGTACCTCTTGATGCCCTTGAGCGACACCTCTCCTATCGACATTTTCCCCTGTTCCACAAGCAGTCTGCCCACACTCTGGTAAGGATGGCCGTTACACTGATCATAACTTACCTGAACAAGGCCGCCTCCTGGAAGGATTATGACGCCGGATCCCTGAATCTGCAGGAAAAAAAGATCAACGGGATCGGAAAGCCAGAGGAGCTCAAGCTCTCTCCCCTCAAGAGATCCATTTATATCTATGTCCCCGCGCGTGTAGTAGGGAACGACCCTGCCATCCTCAACCCGGGCAATGACACGCTCCCCCCTGTATTTTTCTCTGAACTCTCCAAGGTCTATTACGACATGGTCGTCAGGTGTCCGGTAGATGGGATAGCGATACTCCGGCGTTCTCTCAAATGACCCGGCAAGGATCGGCTCATAATATCCGGTGAACAACACCTTTCCGCCGCGCCTTCCAACGCTTTTGTATATGTCGAAGGTCTGTTTTATCCTCTTCGTCCTGTCGTTGTTTGAACCCGGCATTCTGATAATTTTCAGAAACTCGCGAAGAGACTCTTTCAATTCTCCAGCCGTGCATACGCGATCTCCGAACGGGAATTCCCGTGTTTCGGGCAACCGGTTATAATACTGCATGCTTCTGTAAACCGCGAGTTCCAGCGACGGCTGGTCAAGGTCATCCGTCATAATGCTCATCTCGCCCGGATCAGCCGGGACAAGAGGCATGATCTCCCCCCTCTCCGGCGCTATCACAGCGCAACCCGCCAGGAAAAATATAAGCAGACAGAGCAGTTTTATTCTCATATTCAAGGCCATCAAACGATCCATGCTCATGTTATCGAGTTCCACATGTACCAGATGGGCAGAAAAACATCAACGACATTCGGGAATCGGCATCGAAGATTTTGCATGCCGTCGTGAACAGACAAATCCGGCATAACTCATAGAATTATTAATGCTTTGAAATAATCGCACATCTGTTGTACAAATTATATCGGTGCGCCTGGCAAATAAGGGAAAAGGGGACAGGCTACTTCTTCTCTTGGGACACGATCCCTATTTGATAAAACTAAATCGGGTCATGTCCCCGAAGTAGCGCGAAAAAGGCAACGCTTATTCGGAGTTTACCCGTAAGGGTTTTACCATAAAAGGCTGACGCCTGAATTCCCAGGCTTGTCCAGGTTAGGAGAATACAATATGACAGAAGATAAAAAGATAGTTGTACACGCGAACATTGATCTCGAAGATCTGATACCGGCTTTCTCGAAAACAGACGCAAAGACATAGTAGAAATAGAAAGCCTGTTCGCATCGGACGACTACGAGACTATACAGAGGTTGGGCCACTCGATGAAGAGAGCCGGCGGGGGGTATGGATTTGATGAAATTACCGATATCGGCATGCATATTGAACAGGCCGCCAAAGATAAAAGCGCCGCAGATATCCGCATACAGATGGAGAATCTTTCAAAATATCTTGGTTGTATCGAGGTAGACGTATCCACTCTGCGGGTGGAAAAAGAATAAGGGCCTGCATTTATTGATACTGCCAAGAGGTGATAAAAATGGTTTTTGTTTTTACCGGAATAGAATCAACTTGCCATAATGAAACCGTCCAGTTCATTTCTCATCTTTCGAGATCTTTGAGTTTTGTCATTTCGAGGAGTGTTAACTACGAGAAATCTTAATGATTCACGTCTGTTAAAATTTCTCCCTACGGTCGAAATGACAGATAATGATAGTCATTCAAATCTCTCTTTCAGGCTCGCCCGTTTGATAACGTCAGCCCCGAATTTCCCGGTTATCGTGTCGATTGCCTCATCCAGTTTTTCCCAGTTGGAGTTCTCTGAATCATGACTTTCAAAGATGTCAGCCTGCACAGGTTCTGCTTCGGAAACAAGATTGGACACTCCGACACCGATCAGCCTTGCCTCCTTCGGCATCCTGTAGTTCTCAAGCAACTGGAAGGCTTCCCTGATAATAACCTCAGAAGATTGTGTCGGGCCTTGAATGGTGGCGCTTCTTGTAATCTGCTTAAAATCCGAGTGCTTTATCTTAACGCTGATGGTCCTCGCCTTTACATCCAGTTTTCTCAGCTCTCTTCCAACTCTTTCCGCCTGCTTCAGAATATATTTTCTGAGTACCTGCTTATCATAAGTATCCCTGAGAAGCGTTTCTTCCGCGCTGACTGATTTTGTTTTAGAAACAGGTATCACAACTGATCTGTCAATGCCGTCGGCAAGTTCCATGAGTCTGCGGCCGAATTTACCAAACTTTTTTTGAAGTATTTCAGCGGGATATTTTTTCACATCACCGAGGGTTCTGATTCCCAGCAGTTTGAGTCTATCCTGGGTATTCTTTCCGACGCCGGGCACTTTATGGATCGGCAGAGACCCTATAAACTGTTGGACATTTTCCGGCATAATGATTGTCAATCCATCGGGCTTATCCATATCCGATGCGATTTTTGCCAGAAACTTGTTTGGCGCCGCCCCCAGGGAACAGGACAGGTTCAGCCTTTCTCTTATCCTTTTCTTGATACTGAGGGCAATTTCATTTATTCCACCAAAAAGCCTCCCACAACCCTTGATATCAACATAGGCCTCGTCAATTGAAACTGGTTCAACGAGTGGAGAAAATTCGCGAAGGATGGCCATAAACTTTGCTGATACCTCTTTGTAACGTCCCATCCTGGGTGGAAGAAAAATTGCTTCGGGACACTTCTCCCGCGCCTGAAACACCGGCATGGCGGAATGAACTCCAAGTTTTCTCGCCGCGTAATTTGCGGCGGACACAACACCACGTTCGGACTGCCCGCCCACGATTACGCACTTGCCCTTCAGCAGAGGATTGTCCAGCTCTTCCACTGAGGCAAAGAACGCATCCATATCTATGTGGAGAATCATATACTTTACGTACCTATTTCACCCGCTCCATAACGGCGGACATGGTGTCACCGGCGCCGGCGTTTACGACCACGGTTGCCCTGTGATCCATAGGCGTGGCCTCCCGGTTGATAATGACGAGTGGAACCCCGCTTTCAAGTGCGAAAACGGGCATGTAGGCCGCCGGGTAGACCACCAGCGACGAACCGATCACTATAAATAAATCGCTGTTTCGGGCGCGTTCCTCCGCCTCCATTGTTTCTTTTGCCGGCATTGCCTGGCCGAACGAGATGGTCGCCGCTTTCAACAATCCGCCGCATTCGTCGCAGTGTGGATCCTCGATTCCCTTTTCAAACCACCGCAGGATTTCTTCGAAGGGCCATCGCTTTTCACACTCAAGGCAGGTTACATGTCGCACCGTACCATGCAATTCAATCACTTTATCTTCCGAGTTGCCCGCCTTCTGATGCAGGCCGTCGATATTCTGCGTGATAATGCAATCGAGCTTTCCCATCCCTTCCAGATCCACCAGGGCATAATGGGCGGCGTTGGGTTCAATCTCCCATACTTTCATTTCACGGTACCGCCACCAGGTCATTCTACGGACTTCCGGATTGACGAGATATTTATCAAAGGTAAAATCGGCAGGATTGAACTTTGACCAGATTCCCGTGGGGCTGCGAAAATCGGGGATTCCAGATTCCGTGCTGATGCCCGCTCCGGTGAAGATCACCACCTTCCGCGCCCTCATGATAAGGTCGGCTATCGCGTCATATTCTTCTTTCATGACTCTCTCCAGGTAATATTGGGACAGCTATCTGTCCAATATTGCATCACTATATTTCTGCAACTGTGAAAATGAGCCAAAGAGAAACAATGTTTAATTTACCGGCTTCAGCGTCAGTGTATTTTTCGTGTGCTCCTTAATCGCCCTGTCACTGAACCACCAATAGACTTTTTCACCATTCATAAAGGGCTTGATCTGATCGGTGGTGTGTGGGTCGAACTGACGTCCGGCAATACCTCCCGGCAGGACTGCCAGGATCTTATCCGGATCACCTAAATCCGCCACCATCCTGAGAGAAGCGGAGATGGTAACGTTAAAGGGCTTATTAAAGTCGTACATGCCGCGGTACAGCGTTTCTCCGGAACCCATCGCTGGATGTGATCCTCCGCCCAGCCATTCCTTCCCGGTCCCGGATCGCCTGATGGGACTGAGAAACTCATGCAGATGCACCTTCCCCCAGAGCCATTTGGCCGGATTATCTCCCAGGACAGGCTGAAGTTTTTTGAGCGCATTCAGGGCAGCCTGATGAAAAAGATCGTCCCGCCCTTCCCTTCTGTCACCGGTATTGACATTATCAAACCAGGAAGACTCTCCCTCAATCACCATTTTTTGAAGCCGTTCCTCCCAGAAATACCAGTTATCCAGCATCTTCTGAGCGAGTTCGTCCCCCAGCTCGTCGCTATACACCAACAGGGCGAATTCGCGGTAGACGGACTGGAATACGGTGGGAGCAGCGCTATCCGGAGAATCGACATAGTTCCAGCCTGAAAGTACCAGTCCCAGCGCCCTGGTGTCGTCATGGCCCGTCAGCGCCCGGCCCATGACCGGCGCTACTTCTTTCGCCATGAGATTGACCGCGTCTCTCTGAAACTTCCAGTGGTCGTAGACCGATTTTTCCCCGGGTTTGTCCATCAGCTCGGACAGTCTCCGATACCTGTAGGAAGGGGACGCCCAGGAGGTATAGTAATAGGGGTAATCCCTCCCCACGGTCATGTGATTGCAGGTGCCTACCCATCCCCGGTCCGGATTGACGGCATGTGGCATATCCTCCCAGGGAATCCATCCGGTCCAGTTGTCCTGACCATCATGAACCACATAGGGTACCAGGCCTTCTTTCTGGGTGCGTATAGGAACCCTGCCAGTTGTCTGCCACCCAAAGTTTCCTTCGCTGTCGGCGAAGACAAAATTCAGGGGGACCTGGTTGACATCCCTCAGGGCCTGGCGAATCTCTGTCACCGTTCTGGCCTCCTGTAATTGCTCAAAGCCGATGGTGGGGGCCATGGCCTCAAAACCCGACCAGCGTACCGTCATAACCTTGTCGGTTTTCAGACCGGGCATGACACTGGAGATAACGGGCCCTCTCTTTGTACACCGGATTTTGATCGTTTCTTTCCGGAATCCATCGGGCACTGCCTTGTCTTTTATCTTCAGTGCTTCTTCGATCACTTCGAACGGCAGGGAACTGTCGCCTTCGAGGTAATTGTCCGGGTTGCCGGGATCCACCGTTTCGATATAAAGATCCTGGGTATCGTTGTATGCATTAGTTACCCCGATGGCAAAGTGGCTGGTCCGGCCAATGGTCATCCCGCCTAATCCGGGAATGGTCACTCCCACGGATCGTGTCGTGGGGGTTATGAGCCCGCAAGGGTACCAAGGGGCCGGCAGAATCGTGGCATCCAGGTGCGGATCATTGGCAACAACAGGTTTTTCACCGGTCGAGAGCTTCGGGCTTGTAGCCCAGTTGTTGCTTCCAATCTTCAATGAACTGTCACGGAAATAGGAAAGCATCGTCTTGTCAAGTGCGATATTCGAGCGGATGGCTTGAAGAGATAACTGGGGAATAGTCACCTTCGCCAGAGCAGTGTCGTCAGGATTGATGGTGAGGGGGAAGATTTCAGCGGCCCGGTCCGGTCCCAGTTTTTCAATCAGCATCTGGGTGATTATCTCGCAGCCGGCATTACCCGCGCTGTTCCATCCCATGTAATAAAGAATGGTCAATGAGTCCGTAATGGTCCATAGCGTGGGCTTTAACCCGGCCAGTTTGAATTCCAGATGTATGTTGCCGGGTCTCGTGCTGGTGAAGGCATTGACACCATCCACATATTTCTGGAGATAGCTCCGTGTTTCATCACTCAGCAATTCAACGTGTTTCTCCGCGTTGCGATGGAATCCCAGCGTTCTCATCCGGGTGTCCAGCCCCCTGGCCTTCTCCCCGACAAGCTCTGTGATTCTGCCGGACGCGAAGAGCTTCGTCAGTTCCATCTGGAAAAGCCTGTCCTGGGCAGTGACAAAACCCTGGGCCAGACTAAGATCATCCATATTCTGAGCATAAATATAGGCCATGCCCTTTTCGTCACGGAGAACCGTTACCGGAGCGTTTAACCCGGGAATGGTCATATTACCGTCCTTCGTGAATTTGTTCAGGGGAGAAGGACCAAAGGGGTTTATAATGACTCCGACGGTAATAATACCAATAACGATCACTGCAAGCACCAACCAGAGGACTCCTTTTAACAGTTTCATAACTGACCTCCATACTCGTAAGGGTTTTACCATAAAACGCTGATGCGTAAACTCCTACCCCCCGTTTTACTAAAAACTTACGTCTTCTTGCGCCGCCTGATTACATGCCGGGCAAGACCGATAATCAGGATGACAATTAAAAGAACTATGAAAATCGCGCCGCAGGCAATCCATGTAACATGCGTCCCGCGTTTCAGCAGTTTGAAGGGATTCCAGCTGGCCTCGACAAGCTGACGCCCCAGTTTGCCCCTGTATTTTTCCGGGATATCCGGCACCCCGTCGCCCGTGATATCGGGAAAACTCCGGACATACTCCAAAACACCCGCATACTCCTTGAGTTCCTGGATTCCGGGGGCCTGCTTGTCCGCATCGACCCGAACGCTTCTCAGGTCGTCAACAGGATTACCAACGCGGTCCTTTGGAACGATATCCAGAAAATGCCAGGTAAAGTTCCCCACAACTTTTAAAAATGTGGCATTGTAGATATCGGCCGCGACCCGGATGAGTCTCTTATTCGATTTCGAATAGTCCAGCAGGGAGTATCCGTTCTCCTCGGCCCCAAGCCATATCTCCGTTACCCGGTCAAAGATCATCCGGTTGGGATTGTATGAAAATTTGACCCCGGAGACCTGAAGATAGTAGTCTCCCCCCTTCAAAGGGTAGACGCTGGTCAGTATCTCCAAGGCCTTCTTCATCTCACTCGGATAGATATAGAATGTTATAAGGGGATAACCCATGGAAGCACGGTCATTGAAACCGATCCCCAGCGGTATTGCGCGGAAGACATCGCACACCGCGACATCTCCTGTCCTGCCGATCTCGATATCATCGCGGATAACCCCGTTGCTGATTACACCAACTTCTACCTTGTTAGCCGGGTCATCCAGATCGGAATCGTACTTATTGATGTACCAGCGGATTGAATCGGCAATGAGGTTACCCAAATTGCACTCATCTTCCACGATTTCAAGCTTGAAAGGGGTGCGCGCGATAATCTCACGAAACTCAAACCCCTCCCCGGCCAAGACCTCTTCGTTGATACGATCTTCAAAACCACTGATCATGGCCGTAATCCGGGCATCGCCACCGATGGAGTCATTGATATCGATGAGGCGATAATCTTTCAGAGATACCTTCCCACCGTCCCAGTCGATATCCATCACACCCAATTGCCTTCCATAGCACCAGGCCTGGACTACAAGGGTATCATTTACCTTTCGGACATCGGTTTTCGTATGGGTATGGCCGCTGATGATGATATCGATCCCCGGCGCCTCTCTTGCCAGAACCTCATCCTCGGATTTTTCCGGGTTATCTGAAAGGCCGCTGTGCGACAGGCAGACTACGATATCCGCCTTCTCCCCCTCACGCAGCTTTTTGACCATCCTTTTTGCCGCGGCAACCGGGTCTTCAAATTTCACCGGAGAAGCGAAAGGCGCTACTTCAGCGGCGCCTTTTCCCATAAGTCCGAAAAAGCCGATCCGGACGCCGTCTTTTTCCAGCACCAGGTATGGTTCTACAATCCCTTCGGCAAAGACCTTTTCAAGTTCATCGTCAGCCTCGCTTTCGCTGCTGAAGATGGCGTTGGAAGAGACAATAAATGGAATCTGATCCCGTTGATTAGCAGTTAAAATGCGGGTCAGTCCGGCGGGTTTGAGATCGAACTCGTGGTTTCCAAGGGTGACAACATCATAACCCATCGCCTTCATCAGCCTGAGCTCAAAGGCTTCCTCCCGGCTCAGCATATGAAAGAGTGAACCCATGAGGAAATCACCGGCATCTACAACCAGCACGGGATTGGTTCTATCTTGTTTTACATCCCTTATGACCGTTGCTATCCTGGCCCATCCGCCGACGGTTTTATCATCGCCGGTTTCTGAAGGTGTATAATCAATATTGGGTGAAAATCCCAGAAGATGAGAGTGCAGGTCATTAGAGTGGACTATGGTTATCATTTTCCCATCAGCCGCTCCAATCGGTTGGGCAACTAATAAAACAAATAACATCAGATAAAACCAACATTTTGACTTCATAAAACACCTCCCTGGAATGCTAAAAGAATATGCTGGAAACTGGAAATTTGAGACTTGAAACTGGAGTCAACCAGCCTCGGCACTTTGAATCCTTGAAAGAAAAGGCTTACACCTGAATTCCATGGGCCTCTTCCAGTTTCACCTGATCCCTTCCCTGACCCCTGGCCCCTGTTTTCAGGGTTCTATAATCATCGCGACCTCATCACAAAAATCAGGATATTTTGGACAGTTGATACAATCGGACCATATCTTTTCAGGAAGCCCGGATTTGTCAGTCACGATAAACCCGACACTTTCAAAAAATTCAGTTTGATAGGTAAGTGTGAATATCCTCAGCAGATCAAGCGTTATCGCCTCGGAGATGCATGCCTCCACCAGGTTCCTGCCGATACCCGACCTCCTGTATTCCTCTTCTACATACAGGGATCTTACCTCCGCCAGATTCTCCCAGAAGATATGCATGGCACAGAAACCAGTGATGGAGCCATCATCGCCAAGACATACGAAGAAGTCCCTCAAGTTGCCGTACAAACCCATCAACGACCGCGGAAGCATCTCACCCTTGTTCGAGGAAAGATTGATCATCCGGTGGATCACTTTTACATCGCTTACCTTTGCTTTTCTCAGCATTTTCTAAATCACCTTATTCTCTGGACATTTTCAGCATTTCAGACGCGTGTTCTCTGGTTTTCTCCGTAGTCTCGGCGCCGCTCAGCATCCGAGTAATCTCTTCGAGGCGCTCAGTTTCCGAGAGCAGATCCACGCCGGCATTTGTTCTCTCCCCATACACCCTCTTGGAAACAAGAAAGTGCGTGTCTCCAAAACATGCTATCTGAGGGAGATGCGTTATACATATAACCTGGTGGTGTTTTGACACGTCCTTCAGTTTTTTCCCCACAGCCTCTGCCGCCGCGCCGCCTATGCCGCTGTCCACTTCGTCAAACACAACCGTCCCAACCGATCCGCTGCCGGCCAACACCTTTTTCATGGCGAGGACTATTCTGGACAACTCCCCTCCGGAGGCTATGCGATTAAGGGGCATCAGTCCCTCACCCACATTGGTCGACAGGTAGAATTCCACCTCGTCCATACCCTTCGAATTCAGAGAAGAGATATCGTCGTCTCCGGGATGGTTCACAAATCGGGTCTCAAACACCGTGTCGGCCATCCTCATTGAGTGGATTTCATCCTCTATCGCCTTTTTCAAGACCCCTGAAACCCCGCTCCTCTTTCCGGACAGTTCTTTTGCTTTTTCCAGGAGCAGTTTTTCTATCTCGTTAATCTCCCCGGAAACACGGGCGATTTCCTCGTTCAGATAGGCCATCCCTTCCAGCTCCGTCCCTATCTCTTCCTTCCTTTTCAGGACATCCTCTATCGTCTTTCCATACTTGCGTTTCAGTTTGCCCAGGTATTCAAGCCTGTCGTCAATTGCCTCAAGTCTCGCCGGGTCATAGGTTATACTCTTCACATAGTCTCTCAACACAAAGGCTATTTCCTCGAGATTGAAAAAGGCCGATTCCAGTTCTTCCTCTGAAATCTTCAGACCGGGATCTATCTTCTTTATCTCTTTTATATTGCCGACAACACCATCCAGTTTTTCCAGCACAGAACCCTCGGCGGCGTAGAGGGTATCATGCGCCTTTCCAGCATATTCATCAAGGCTCTTCGCGTTGGCGAGAATCCTTTTCTCGTCCTGCAGTAACAGGTCCTCATCGATCTTCAGCCCGCTCTTTTCAAGCTCATCCAGCTGGAATCTCAGGAGTTCCTCCCTCTCGCGCTTTTCATCATTCCTTGTTTTCAGTTCATCAAGCTTCCTTCTCAACATCTGCCAGTCACTGTAAAGGCCGGAGAATTCGACCTTGAGAGGGATAAGCCCGCCAAATTTGTCTAATATATCGACATGGCTATCGGCATCCAGTAAGACCTGGTGTTCGCGCTGGCCGCAGATATTGACAAGTGACTCTCCAAGCGATGAGAGCATCCCAAGTGTTGCCAGATTTCCATTTATGTAAATCCTGTTTTTGCCACTCCTGGAAACAACCCTCTTGAGCACTAATTCGTCACTTTCATCCATCCCCGCTTCGGTAAGCTTTTTCCTTATATCTTCGTTGTCTTTCACATCAAAAATCGCTTCAACTACCGCGGACTCCTCGGAAGATCGCACAACATCGCTAGAGGCCCTGTCTCCAAGAAGGAGACTCACCGCGCCGATGATGATCGATTTACCGGCACCAGTCTCCCCGGAGAGTACATTCAGTCCCTCTGTAAAGGCGATATTCAGCTCATCAATGATGGCGAGGTTTTTTATGCTCAGTTCGGTAAGCATCTCAGGGCAACTCACCCCATCCCAGTTTGTTTCGCAGTATCTCCAGATAATCGCGATATGGAGATTCTACAAGATTTATATAATTCTTCGACTTCTTGATTCTCACCCTGTCTCCCGACTTTAATATAAAGAGGTCCTGCCCGTCGAGTGTCATGGACGCTCCGCCTTCCTTTGTCCACACTATCACCTCTATAGCAGAACCGGGCGGTAATACAATAGGCCTGTTCGTCAGGGTGTGCGGACATATAGGATTGATAATAATAGAGTCGAGTTCCGGCAGGACAATGGGGCCGCCGGAAGAAAGGGAATAAGCAGTAGAGCCAGTAGGGGTGGATATGATAAGACCATCCGCCTTGAATGTGCTCAGATACTTCCCGTCAACGAAGGTCTCCAGATTAACCATTCTGGAAAGGTTGCCCCTGTTAATTACCACGTCATTAAGAGCGGGATACTCCTCATCTTCCACAGACACGCTGAGCATCATTCTCCTGGAGATGCTGCATTTCCCCTCAAGAACCATCTCCATGGCGTCGAGCATCTCGTTCAGATTTATAACTGTCATAAAACCAAACCCACCCAGATTAATCCCCAGGACAGGCACATCAGACCCCATCGCCATGCGCGCCGCCACGAGAAGGGTCCCGTCGCCACCAAAAACGACTATCAAATCCACCGCGGATACCAGATCACTCCTGGAAACCCCAGGCATATCCGTCTTTCCCGCTATCTCTTCCTCGAAGAAAACCTCCAGGCCTCTATCAGAAAGCCACCTGCCAAGCCGCAACGAATACTCCGCGGCCTTTTCTTTGTCACTGTTTGCAATAATTCCCACTCTTTTTATATCCATAAACATCTCCACATGTTACCTGACACCAATTGTTGAAAATCTTGTAAGTAACTATCACAAAAAAAAGTGAGTGTCTATTGTAAATGGCTTGACACCAGCGCCTGAATTGCGTTAGTTTCCCCACCTGACAGACGGACGTCTGCCAATCGAGAAAGGTGGCATACTATACCATGGGACTATCAAAAGGAACTCTGACTTTCACAAAATATCGTGTCGCCGGCCCATTGCCGGACAAATTTCCGGATTTTATAGACAAACAGATAAAGCTCTTCGCCTTCAGGGAGCTGTCACCCGGAAGTGAAGAAAAATCACTTGGGTGGACCAGTTTTGACAATATACTGGATAACGATTTCGAATACGCTAACTACTCAATAGCCGACTATATCGTCTCTTCTCTTCGTATCGATCGCCGGACGGTGCCACCCGCCCTCCTGAAGCTGAGGGTGCTCAAAGCGGAAAAGGAGTTCAAAGCGGAAAAGGGTCTGAAGAAACTCTACAAGGGACAGAGAGAAGATATTCGAGAAACCGTCAAATTAGGATTGTTAAACAGGGCGCACCCGGTCCCCTCATTCTACGAGGTCTGCTGGTCGGTCTCGGGAGAATGGTTGCTGTTCGGCTCGCTCTCCGAAAAGGTTAACAATGATTTCAAGGAATTGTTCAAGAGATCATTCAACCTGCCCCTCACTCATTTTATGCCATGGGACGCGGATTCGATGCCCGGTGATATCCCGCCTCCAGGAAGAGAATTCCTGACGTGGCTATGGTTCAAGAGCGAAGAACGTGGTGGAAGTATCATGATCCCGGACGGTGGAGACTCGGAAGTGGTATTCCTGCAAAAGATAGTCTTGGAATCAGGTGAAGGAGAATATTCCGAAACAGTGGCCTGCAGGGGACTTCACGCGGATCTTGAGGAGGGTAAGTCGGCGCTGCGCAAAGGCAAAAAGGTAACGGAAGCGCGGATAAGACTCGGTACGGGAAATGACCAGTTCGAATTCACGTTCAAGGCCGACACGTTCTGCTTTCAGGCCCTCAGGCTCCCTGTGCCAACGGATGAGGAGGAGGAAGACCGGGAAGGAAGAATCCTTGAGAGGATCTACCTTGTGGAGATCGCGATGAAGACAATGGACCAGCTGTTCGCCCTCTTCCTTGAGAAACGCCTGTCCCCTCAATGGACATCCGAAGAACTGCCGCACATGAAAAAATGGCTGGCCGACTGAAACGAAAGACAGGATTGGGCTCATCCCGTTCAAGCGCCGTACTTGCCTGAGATGTCTTTCTTCCTGTAAGTGTTAAATCTGTTTTATCGCAGTGGTATAAGGCTTCGAATGGTAATGATCACATTTACGCTGACCCTGAATATTCCTGGGACGACTACATCCAGGCTTAACGCATCGTGAAAAAGGGACGTGCAGGAGAGGTCTGCCTGATTTCCGGGGGGAAATAGCTTTTTCCGAGATATAACGGCATAATAACGAGCAGAATCCTCAAAAGCGCGGATTCCGCACAATACCTTCAACGCAGTCATCAGCGTAGCACCCCACATCCTGTGGCCAGGATTCTCTTGACATACAAAAACGCGTTTCCTATACTTCACCCTAGGAAAAGGAAGTTCTTATCGATTATTAACCACAAGCAGGTAGAGCAGGGCGCTGTCCTGTGGGAGAGAATAAAAAAGGTTGGAGCGTGTTGTTATGTTTAAGAGAATACGTTCGAAAATAGGCATCAAATTATTGATAGCTTTTTCTCTCGCCTTGATCCTATCAATGGTTTCTCTGATTTATGTAGCTACCCAGTTGGTAGCTGAATTTGGGGAATTCTCTGCCTCCAAGAATGAGGCGAACATCAAGGATAATACTTACGCCCTTCTAGCTCGCATAACACATGAGCAGACAATGAGATATGATAGTACCTTTCAAAAAATCGCTGCCGCTTCATCCCTGATAGCAAAGCAGGCTTCCCACGTCCATGCTCATAGAGAATCATATGGTGAAGAACCTCTCACCCCAAGCGAGAAGCTGGTTGTTTCACCAAAAAATGGAATATTTTCAAATGGCCCTTCGGGAAAAACAATGGTGTTATATTGGGGCTCATCTACCATATCACCAGCAATCGACAGACAGATTAAGGCTCTCTCCAAACTTGACATCCTCTTAGAAAATTCGAAGGAAAGCAACGCTGAAAGCGTGGCATGTTACTTTGTTTCTGAATCTGCTATTGCCCGGTATTATCCTAATATTAAGGGTGTGAATGAAATTCCGTCAGGATTTGATATACGAAAGGCGAACTGGTATGTGAAATCAAGACTGGAAAACAATCCTGAGCGCAAGACAGTATGGTCAAATGTCTATCTCGATATTGTAGGGCAGGGATTAATGACCACTGCAGGCTCCCCTGTTTACAGTGGAACGGGACAATATCTTGGTGCAGTTGGAATCGATGTCACATTAGACAGCATCGTGAACGACATACTTAGCGACATAAAATCACCCCACAGGATGAAAGGCATGTTTTCTTTCCTGATTGATTCTACAGGCAAAATCATTGCATTTCCTCCAGAATATCTCAAGATGTTTGATCTGAAAATAGAGACCGGCAAGCTGGCGGATTCCAGTGTTATTCTTGAAAAAAGCTTGTTGGAATCTTCCAATGCGGAAGTTAGAAGGATCGGGAAAAAAATGATCGAGATACCCTTCCAGGTGGGCGAATTCTCTCTCAATGGACACCCGTATGTCCTTTCTTCTCATTTCATGCCTTCAACTGGATGGCGATTGGGTATGGTGGTGCCGGAGTCAGTCATTTTTTCCTCTATTCAAGAAACCCGCAATGCACTGGACTCAACGGTTGAGAGAATGACTACCAGATTCACGATAGTAGCTCTTTCATTTTTGCTCGGCACAATTATTATCATGGTACTATTCACCGTTAAAAACATTATCAGACCCATAAACAATCTTTCTAAGGCAGCTCTGAGGGTGAGAGAGGGAGACCTAACAACACAGATTGACTTACATGGAGAGGATGAACTAGGTGCTCTTGCCTATTCCTTTAATGATATGATTAAAGCTTTGCGAAAAAGTAAAGAGCTGGAAGAAGGATATACCCGGAAACTTGAGCAAAAGGTGGACGATAGAACGCTCGAGCTAAGCAAGAAAAACGATGAATCAAAAAACACCCTACGACTGCTCAAACGTGAAATGGCTGAGCGTAAGGAGGCGGAGGAAGAACTGCAGAAATCTGAAGCAAGATACCGCAACGTTTTTGATAGTGCAGGCACAGCAACAGTGTTAATTGAAGAAGATATGACTATTTCTATTGCAAACCCGGAATTTGAGAAGCTCAGCGGATATTCCAGAGAAGAAATAGAAGGCAGGAAGAAATGGACAGAATTTGGAGACACGGAAGATCTCAAAAGGATGAAAGAATATCATGCTATAAGAAGATCAAAGGAAGGTGAAGTACCGACAGAGTATGAGTTTCGTTTTATTGATAAGCAGGGCAATGTAAAGAATATATTCCTTAAGACAGGAATGATACCCGGAACTAAAAGAAGTGTTGCTTCGTTAATGGACATCACCGAGCGCAAGCAGGCGGAGGCTGTGTTGCGGGAGAGCGAAGAATTATTAACGAGCTACTTGGAAAATGCCCCGGAAGGCATTTACATGAACGGCCTGGAAGGCACCTTCCTTTACGGCAACCGCATGTGCGAAGAGATCATCGGTTACCGGCGTGAAGAGCTGATTGGAAAAAACCTCCTCGAGCTGAACCTCCTGTCTGAAAATAGCTTTGACAAAGCGGTTCAGTTGCTCCAGGCCAATATGGAGGGCAAGCCCACCGGCCCGGATGAGATTGAGCTGATCAGCAAAGAAGGGCGCCTCATACCTGTTGAGATCAACACCAGTGTGGTCCAACGCATGGGTCAAAAAATCGTTCTCGCTTTCATTCGCGACATCACCGAGCGCAAGCAGGCGGAAGAAAAGATCCAACAGATGGCCTACCATGATTCCCTGACGGGCCTTCCCAACCGGAAGCTTTTCTCCGATCGATCAAGTATTGCCTTAACCCAGGCACAGAGGAATAAAAAAGAGGTGGGAATCGCGATGCTCGACCTCGACAATTTTAAGGACGTAAATGACACCCTGGGCCATGATGTGGGAGATCTCCTTCTCAAAGCAACGGCAGAGCGGCTCACCGCAGCGCTGAGGAAAGGTGACACTGTCGCGCGTTTCGGCGGCGACGAGTTTGCGCTGATCCTTCCTGACTTGAAGGCAGTAGAAGATGCGATCCAGGTTGCGCAGAAAATCGTTGACAGTTTTCGCAAGCCCTTCCTCATTGACACCCATCAACTTATGGTCACGACGAGTATCGGCATCGCAGTCTATCCCGATGATGGCGTAGATGAAAGTACCCTCCTGAAAAACGCCGATATCGCGATGTATCAGGCCAAGCAGGCGGGGCGGGACCGTTACCATCTCTACAAACAATAGGCATTAAGATTCGATACTGTCGCACTCACTGTTCAAAGATTTTCAACTTGAAGATGCCTGATTTTGAATGGCAATCCTCAGTATTTCCCTTTGGTAGAAAGCATTTGTTTGTAGATGAATGGCGCAAGATTTGTCATAGGCTGGGCAAGACAAGCTCTGCTATGGCTTCCCCCGTGGGGTTCTTCCTGTAGGTGAGCGTCTGGTAATTTCTATGGACATGCACCCTTTCAAATGATATTTGACAAAATTATACTGACTTTCAATCATAAACATAAACAAGAAATGAAATATCAAAATAAGGCATAGTCAACGGTTAATTTACCCCCCCTTTTTCAGGGTGATGCCATGACGAAGATTGTTGAACCCCGTATCTCAAAAGAGTGCGGGGTTTTGTGTTCATTAGGACAGTAAAAAAGGGAATTTCCTGTCATGAAAGATGAGTCCAAAACAAAAAGGCAACTTATAAGTGAACTCAATGAGCTACGCCAGCAGATGGCCGAATCATTTAGGAGATCTAAATGAAAGTCTATAGTAACGATCTAAAAAGAACCGGTGGCAATAGAAGTGTTGCGACTGGTGGAACGTTCGTCCGCGCAATTACATGGACCATGCTTGTGCTAATAAGTTCTATCCTGGTTGCGGGTCTTTCATCGACAGGGTATGGAGTCGAGGACCCCCTGACACCTGAGGAAAGAGCCTGGCTTATGGAGCATGACGGAAAGATTATTGTTAATAGCGAAGCAGGCTGGCCGCCGATTATAGATACGGATAAAAACGGCAATTCGTTTGGAATTGTTATGGATTATCAAAGATTGATTGAAAAAAAGCTTAATTTTAAGTTCAAAATGGACAAGCTTGACAGTTGGAAAAATTTCATGGAAAGGTTTCGCACAGGGAAAATTGATGTAAATAATAACCTTCAAAAAAATCCAGAGCGAACTGAATATGCACTTTTTACAAAACCCTATATAGACATTCCAAATGTCATTATCGTCAGAAAAGAGATTAAAGACGCACTCACTTTAGAGAAGATGCGAGAAATGAAAATCGCGGTTACCAGTGGTTTTGCCATTCATGATTACATCAAGAAAAATTACGATTATTTACAATTAATACAACTTGATAATGACCTCAAATGTTTGCTTGAAACCTCCACCAGAAACGTTGATGCAGCGGTTGTTAATCTGGCTGTCGCATCATTTATTATAGAAAAGATGGGGATATCCAACCTTCGCGTCGCAGGATATGCCGAGTATACAAATGCACTCTGTTTTGCATCAAGAAAGGATTGGCCTATCCTAAACAGGATACTGGATAAGGGCCTTAGCCTCATCACACAGGCAGAAAGGGACGCCATTTACAGAAAGTGGATATCTCTGGAATATACGCCTTTTTATAAAGACCGTAATTTTTGGATCATTGTCGGTAGCCTAACAGCCGTAATCATTACATTTATCTTGATGGTTCTTGTCTGGAACCGAAGTCTGAGAAGGCAAGTTGAGTTGCGAACAGAGAAACTTGAAACAGCCAATGCTCAATTAAAAAATGAGATAGACGAGCGCAAGCGGGCAGAGCAGGCCCTGCGCGAAAGCGAGGATCTGTTCAGGAGTTACATAGAAGAGGCCCCGGACGGCGTTTACATGTACGATATGGAAGGCACCTTCCTTTACGGCAACCGTAAGAGCGAAGAGATGATCGGTTACCGACGTGAAGAGTTGATTGGAAAAAACTTTCTCGAGGCGAACCTCCTGCCTGAAAATAGCCTGAATAAAGCCGTTCAGTTGTTCCAGGCAAATCTGGAAGGCAAGTCCACCGGCCCGGATGAAATTGAGCTGATGAACAAAGAAGGGCGCCTCGTGCCTGTTGAGATCAGCACCAATGTGATTCAACGTATGGGCCAAAGAATCGTCCTTTCTTTTGCTCGCGACATCACCGAGCGAAAGCAGGCGGAGGCAGAACTCAGGCAACAATCCGATGCCATGGATGCAGCGATCGATGGGATGGCCATACTGAATGAAGAAGGGGAATACGTCTATTTAAACAAAGCCCATATCATGGTTTATGGTTATGAGCGTGCCGAGGAATTGATTGGAAAATCATGGAGGGTTCTCTATGATTCTGATAGCCTTCAACACTTTGACCAGGAAATCATGCCTGAGTTTAGTCGAAAAGGAT